>Ga0209367_1001791_pt1 | contig 27329 bp, 17 predicted proteins | sample WorMetLIZISLAND2_FD_187412 | JGI IMG/M metagenome (GOLD analysis project Ga0209367, IMG submission 187412) | Marine gutless worms symbiont microbial communities from Max Planck institute for Marine Microbiology, Germany - Olavius geniculatus... ...
ATTTTGGCCCCTAGGGGGTGCTGCGCCCCCAAATTTTTACACGCGCTAGAGAATGACCAAGTCTTACTAGCGCACCCCCCACCTGGGACGGGGGCCCCCTTACAACTTTTTTCAAAGAGGGGGTCAAAAATTTGCTTAAAATGGAATAAATGAGCCATTATAAATTCGGAGTTAGGGGGTGTAGCCCGACGAAACTTTGGCACTTGACGTGCCTCTAGGTGGGGGTGTTAACGCAAGTACAACACCGCCCCCTTTAAAATTTGGGAGGGCAAAAAACGTGCAAAAATCGGTGCGATTTACGACAACTTTTGAGTTTGAGTGCAAATATCTCTGGAAGCAATGAAGATAGCGACAAAATCTAAACGGCGTTGACGAAAACGATCTTTTCGGCGTTGAACAAAAATAAATTTGTGAAATTCGGTTCACTACGAACAAAGTTATAAGTGCTCATGTCGATCTACCCTAAGTCGACAATGCGCGTTCGGCGTATACCAATGCATTTGAGTTCGGGCCACGTGACTCTGATGCCAGGGAAATACCCCCCTAATTTCCCCCAGTCGGACTTAAGGCGCCGGGCGGACTCACGTTGGGCTTTGCCCCAAATTTCTAGTTTTCTTTTGTATTCTTTTAAGAGCTTTTTTATTCCTTTTGGTTGGTATTAGAGACCCAGCGTCTAATTGAGACCCGTTTAATATTATACTAATAGTGATGGGGGTCGAGGTCATTATTGAAAATTGTCTCCCTGAAGTGCATAAAATATTGCCCGATTTTAAGAAACGAGAGCAAAAAAAATCTCAATAACGGTCGATGATGCTAGTTGCCATTTGTCTCGTTATAGCTATACCTCAACGCATGCATCTATCTAGCACCGTTACGGAGATATAGCGCCTCAAAGATAATGGGGTCATGACCTTGACCTTTTTGGGGTCATGTGACGTCGTTGGTCACGTGACCATTCGACTCCTGGGGGTAGACTTCCTATCGGTGGTCTATAGTGACCATGCATCTATCTAGCACCGTTATGGAGATATGGCCGTTTGAAGTTCTTCCAGGAAGGCTTTTCCAGGAACAGAGGTTGGTCGTTGGTTGGTCCTCAATATTACATTGATCTTATATACTCTTCTTCGCTACGTTAGGAATGCAGCATGCGAGGAGTAAAAATGTTAGGTTAAAAGTAAGTAAAATATATGTTGATCTTGCATAAAATTGGTTAAACCAAAAATTTGTGACATTTTTAAGCAAAAAAAATACTGATTATGTTTACAAAATTCATGGAAATTTTATCGGCCATGATACAGTGTTTTGTCTGAGCAATGCAGTACATGACTTTCTAAAACGTTTAACGTATGCATTAGTTTTGTGCTTATTCATCAATTAATCATTAATCACTGTAACTGTCATTCCATACTGCTATCTAGAGTCCAGAAAAATCGTCATGAAGGAAGCCAGATTGATAGGACATTCTCAGCAAATCACAGTTTTCACAAGTTACTACGTTTTTTTGCTGAGGATGTCTAGTTTCATGCAAATGTCACGGCTGCGAAATCACGAATTAGGTTCATTTCCTCTCAGTAAGTGTGTAAATGTGTGATGTGCGTATACCATTGCTTCTCTGCCAAATATTGCTTTTATTTTACGTCGGCGACTGTGTATGTGTTAATCTGCCGTTTGTTGCAATATGAAGGTACAGTTCATGCGTTTTGTGTGTATCAATAATTGTTCTGTGTTATCCCGTACATTCTGCTTTGAACATTGCCATTATAAATGTTTGCATTTTGTGCAGGGGCAAATTTACGAGGGGGGATGGCGGTTGCAATATTAGGACATACCCAATTTTGTCTAAAATTTGTCAAAAAAACTGGTTGTGTTGGAATGCACTTTCGTCCACTTCCTTAGAGCAAAGAATGTTTAAACACTTGTGTTGAAAGTGTACTCCCGCCCCTTTTCATATATGTGCCCCTGATTTTGTGCACAAGATTGTGATGATCTGATCGTTGTCGAAAAGCTGGTCAACCAGTTGCTTTACTTTTAGTTATTTTTTATTTTTGTTGCTGTCATCTATTTTGCCATGTATGCATACACGTGTAGTTTCCGTGCTGAGAATGGGATGTTTGTATGGCATTATTACGTACGGATTTTAGCCAGCCATACTTAATTAATGGTCAAGCTAGTGTCATGGTTGTTGTCGTCTGTCCGTCTGTCTGTCACGGATGTATTGTGGCCAAGCTGTAGGTCGTAGCGGAAGACTTTTTACACAAATTATTAGTCACGTGTGTCAAACTCGGGCATGCAAAATTTCAGCCATCTAGTGCAAGGGGAACATTTTTACGCGCGAGAGCTAGCATAGCTATAGCGCGTATTAGCTACGGTAATTCTGTATGTCTGTCCGTCCGTCATGACCCGGTACCAATCCAAGAGCAGGTAAGATAGAGATTTCGGGTTTTCACCGTATGATAGCCTATTGTCTCTAGTATTTTGTGACAAAATTTCATCCCGCTGGGTAAAGGGGATCCCTCGAACAAGGGGGCGAAAGAGGGGCACTCCCTTAAAAAAGCGTTATTTTACCGCTATAGGCTCGTCTGACTTGAAAATGGTTGCAGATAGGCACAGACATGCTGCTTATCATAACAAGCACTGGCGTCGAGCTTCTTAGAAATGTCAACATCGATGACCTTGAACCCCCAAAATAGCGGGTTTTAGTAAATTTTTTGCGATTTCAGGCTGTGATGCACATTTCAAAAGTGAATTGCGCCAAAATGGCTGGAGATAGACCAAAACAACCTGTGTGTGTAATTTTTAGCATTGAATATAGATTTTAGCAGCCCAAGTCTGAACCCTCTGCGTTCAAGTAGGGTTGCGCAAGCGGGTATCAAAGAGGGGTACCTTTCTAAAAAGTGGTTATTTATCCGTTGTTGGCTTGTCTAGCATTAAAATAGTTGCAGATATACACAGACGTGCTAATTATCATAACAAGCACTAGCGACGAGCTTTCGAGATATACACAGACGTGCTAATTATCATAACAAGCACTAGCGACGAGCTTCTTAGAAATGTCAACATCGATGCCCTTAAATGATCTTGAACCCTAAAAATATTGGTTTTTAGTGATTTTTGACATGGGGATGAATTAACATCCTCATCCCCATTCTACCCCCACACGTTTTGTCCCCATCCTCATCGCTATGTTGATGAAAATAATTGCCGCTAATAATCTGCACATTTTACTGCTTTTGGTTACTAATGTACTGTAAATTAATAACATTTTGCAACACCCCACATTATCACTGTACATAAACACAAATTATCCACATTTCGAAACATGCCATGCAATGTACTGGTTAGTACTATTTAGTGAAATGTATTATTCCCATATGTATTTTTACTAGAGCTGTTAAGGCGTTAATTTTTTTAACGCATTAACGCAGTGCGTTAATTTTTTAATGCATTAATTAACGCGTAAATTAACGCATCCAGTCCCATCGAGATGGAGAGTAAGAGGTAAATTACCCCGGGCCCAGGACATTTATGGGACCCGCCTGTAGAATATAGAAAGTTAAAAAAGTGAAAAAAAGTTTTAAAAACACATATAATTTTTATTTTTTAAACGTATTTAGACTATTTACTATTTAACTATTACAGTATTTTATTTTAACGGTTAATTGCTTGAACGAAGAATTTCTCCTCTCCCGTCGCCTATTCTTCTGCTTACCTTTTTATTTCTCTGACTTCTAATACATGTACTTGTTGCCATTATACCTTGACACAAAACGTGTGTAGACTGTTGAGCATGGTGTTCAGAATTTTTTACGTCCGCAGGTAACTTATGGGATGTTTACACCATCCAGCAAACGTCCAGCATTAGCATGTGTATTTTGAATACATTTGCTGGAAGTTTACTGGACGTTTGCTGGATCGTGTAAACACCCTAATAGACACAAACGAAGATGTTGCGCAAATATTTCGGTTTAAACGTGTAATGCCGTGGCTACACGAGCCAATTTCCTCGTCCGAAATGTTGTCCGACGTGACCGGGCCTTCCGAGGTTTATAAACCTCGTCCGAGTAAATAGTCGCGTGTAGCCACGCTTTAGCGGGGCATTACTGCTGTAAATTTACGCATGTGCGTTAATTTTTTTAACGCGCGTTAATTTATTAACGCATTAACGCGTCAACTGTGACAGCTCTAGTTTAAAGCAACTAACAAATCTAAATTGCAATATAACTGAGTTATACCATAACAAATACAGGGTGGGTCAAAAAAACCGGACCTGTTTGAGCGTTGATAACTCAGCAATGGTTGCCAGTAGAAAAGCATGTGATATGTCAAAAGTTTTAGAACGTTGTAGACAAAAAGGGCCAAACTTGCATAGCAAATCATTTAAATATGCTTTGCTTAATTTGCATAAATCTTCATTACCCTGAAATTAGGCATTTGTCTGCACTCCCATGTGCCCGAGTTCACTGAACTCAAAAACTCACTGCCAAAGTGTCCAGGTTTAAATTCTGTGAATTATGCAGTGCGAGGGGATTGCAACAGATAGTATTACACGTCTTTCTACCACTAACCATTGCTGAGTTATCAACGCTCAAACAGGTCCGGTTTTTTTTGGCCCACCCTGTACATGTAGTTACTGGCATCATCAGTCACTATCGTAACTGCTTTCCTGAACTTTGAAAAATATTGCCCTCAAACTACACAAAACCTACTTCACCAAGACCAATGCGCTGGGCAGTGTGTCCCCAAATCTGAGGAAATTAATTCCCAGTAATAACCCCTCAACACCAGTAATCATTTGTACAATATACATACTACTGTTACCAATGCATCAGCATTGTGGTCAGTTATACCCAGTTTACACGATGAAGCTGGCTTGATGTTTGCTACGTGTAGGTTATGCTGTATACCCCATTTACATGATCAAGCAAACATCGAGCCAGCTTCATCGTGCAAACAGGGTATTACATTACAGCACTAAGCACCTCCTGCCTATTGACCTAATAAGCAAAGATTTCTAGCCCACTGCCAATGTATGTGGCCATCGTCCTCCTAGGTACATGCCCACAAGCGATGATTCGATATCAGGATTTCAATTTTGATACGATATCGATACGTTATTTTGAAAATATCGCAATATCCAGAACAAGACGTGAACGTTCAGCAAGGCAATTTGCTTAATGTAGGTAGTAAAATGAACAGTGAACTTAAAAATCAACTACAGACCGTCGTGTCGTTAAACTACGAGAATATAGTTAGTTTTCTTTGGTATTTTTGTCATTTTCTCCGTTTATTCTTGTTATTTTGGTAATACAGTAAAAAAAATATAAACTTCTAGCATAAAATATCGTGAAATATTGAAAATATCGTAATATATAAAAGATATCGCAATATATCGAAAAATTCAATTTTTTTCAATGATACCATAGGATACGATACATCGATATCGAAAACGATACATCTTCAACATATCGAATCATCACTAATGCCCACTGCACAGTGCAACCCTAACATTTCTTTCGAGCTGAAAATGGCACACCAGTTACTCCTATGCTATAAACGTGTACACCATTTTTGGTTTATCTATGCCTTTTTGCTTTCCAGTTAGGTTAGGGTTAGGACTGATGGAAAGACTAACAAGACAAAGAATGTGGCTGATAGGAAGGTTGCATGATTAAGACCAAAATTCAAAAAAAATTCAAAAAACATAAAGGAGCCAAAATAGGTTAAAACTTTTAATACAGGCACGCAGCCAAATTATCTTGTCCACACAGTGAGTGCATGGTCTCTCAGCATGAGATAATAACAAGTCTTGAAGCAATGAGCAGTCAGCCGAATGTCCAACTATCCCTGAGCTGCCATCCATTTGGCAAGTGGTCCGTGGTGAGGCTTGTACTGTACATTCACACCATCGGGCACCAGCCTACCGTCAGCCCTCATTGGCTCGTAGTCCTCCCGATCCCACTTGGTGAAGCCCCACTTGCGGCTCACGTGAATCTGATACAAACACAAACAAATAGATGCAATAATCACAGTTCAAGACCATTGTCACAATTACAGCGCTCCATGTTATGCTTCTTTGTCAAAAATGAAAAATTATCATCAGTCGGGTCATTTTTATACACCTAAGATAACAACTGCAAACTGGACTGAGTTACTTCGACCCACACCACACATACAACTAAGTTATCAACTAATGAATAAGTAAAATTTAGTACACATTTTGTAGGACGAAACATAGGATAAAACTAGACAGTGATTATGACTCCGTCGACCATTATGCCTCCGCCGACATGTGACAACTACAAGATCAAATGTACATTTTGGAGCAGATTTGATCTCACTGTGACCTTGACCCAAAATTTGATGCATTTAACCTTGCCCCAAAGTGTGTTAGTGGAACTTTGGTTAAATTCTGCCAGCAAATACCCAAGATATCGCGGTAACGCACGAACACTCTGGAAACATAATGCCTCCAGCCACTACGTTGGCGGAGGCATAAAAAATCCACAGAGCAGCCAAACTAGTGATCAAAACTACTCATAGTAAAAGTATACACATAGGGTGGTCATTTTGCAGCAACAAAAGATATTTTGCGGCATCAGTGCAAATATGGTTTAAAATATAGCTCATTAACTAACTGGGAATCTACAGATTTCCAAAAAGCTAAAGCAAAAAGTCAACCTATAAACGACATATAAAAACCATAAAATTTAACTTTAAAATGCTTTTTCTTCATGATCATGCCGATTAATTTGATACTATTTTATGAAAAATTATGTGTCACAAAATAATGAAAATGCAATGCCTTAAACTGCAACATAGAATTTTTACAAGAAATTTGAGCTAATGCTCACGAGATGCACGAAAGCCTATAGCAGTTCCTGTTCAGTAGTTTAGCTGATAATTGAAGTGTTCATGCTAAGTTAATATACAAATACCAAATTCTCTATCTGGATCGCATAACGATAGTTTCGTGGCACCACCTTGTGAATGATATAGGCTTGTGTCGCAGCCCGAAATCGCCAAAAAAATCCATAAAACCCCCTATTTTGGCTTTCAAGGTCATACAAGGTCAATGAATTCGGTGGCAATCAAGAGCCAGTGTACGACTTCCTATTAGTGATTAATAGTAAACTGGGCCCTATCTTGCACCGTTTCTGAGATACAGCGACTTATTGGCTGAAAATCGCAAACCTGTCCCACCCCCTCTCATTTAGTGCCCTCGTTCGGGGTGACTCCATTCGAATTTATGGAAAAGTTTTACGCTTCCTGAAACTATAGTCTTCCAGGCAGCCGACGGTGAAGATTTGGTGATCCTAGCTTGCACTGTTTTTGACCGATCCACCCGTGTGACAGACGGACGGACAGACAGAATTGCGATGGCTTTCGCGCGTAAAAACTAGCAGTTTTTGGACCAAGACATCAAAACAGTAACACAAACTTTGCACTGACAGTATGATGACAAGTTCAAAATTTTTTCATTGAGCAACAGCAAGCACAGAGTTCCAGTATGGTAGTGAAAGTATTTTGCGAACAAAACATCTACCTAGTTAGTATAAAATTCTATTTTACCACCATTCCAACAAAACTTCCCAACCCTGACCTGATAACAACGATTCATTCTATTTCAGTAGTATGTAGATGCAGACCTTCTGTCGTCCGGGATACTTGAACTTTGCACGCCGCAGTGCTTCGATAACCTTCTCTTTGTGGCTGTCCTTTGCTCTCACGGACATTATGATCTGACCGATGTGCACTCGTGCCACGGTTCCCTGCGGCTTGCCAAATGCTCCACGCATTCCAGTCTGCAGCCTACAACAAACATATAAATTAACAAGCCGAGTCCAATGAAAACTACACGTTTCTCTAAGCATCGCATCTGTCACTCAATTATGAAATAACAAATCTATGGGTTCAAGTGTTGATGAACGATGCAAAACTTAATGACAATCTATCACATTATTCCAAAATGCCAACAAAGTGGGTGAGATAAGAATTTTCAACACCGCATAATGCCAACTACTGACCGGTCAGCGCCGGCACAGGACAACATTTTGTTGATCCGAATGACATGGAACGGATGCAAGCGGACCCGCAGATGAAAAGCATCTTTGCCACACGATTTCACCAGATATTTGTTGGCACAAATACGCCCGGCTTCCAATGCTTCAGACGATATCTGCTCAAACTCGTCCGACACCAAATGCACACACAGAGGCAGGTCATCCACCTTCGCCTTCTTACGTCCAAGATCAAAGATTCGAATCTTTGGATCTAAAACAATCACATCAGTAAAAAAGGTAAAGGTCGTCAATTTGTATAGCGCATTGTTGCAAACACACCTCTAATGCGCTTTCGTCACTAACCAGAGCCGCCTGCCACACGGCCACCGTGTGCAGCCTGCAGACACAGGCTGGCGCAGCGGCCGGCTAGGCAACCCCAGTCAGCTGTACCAAGGTCCCCACCTTCCGTAACCCATGTAAATGAGTAACTACTCATTTACCGTCCCACGGAGGGTAGAAGGCTGAGTTGACCTAGCTGGCAGGCTTCGCACCAAGATGGTTTACCTGCCCGCAGGCAGTCACCCATCGCAGTACTAACCGGGCCCGGCATAGAGTAACTTCGTTTCAGCCAAAACGCGTTACCAACTACGCCACGCTACCAGCCGTGCTGCACTGTGAGTCCATAAATAATGGTGAAATTATGTACTGATACATTGGAATAAAATTAGATAACAAACAGGCTGCAACTTGGCACAGCTTCAGCCAAGGCCAAAAAACTTTCTACCGCATTGTACATTTCTATGAACTCGGTACACGCAAATTTTCAATATCAGAATATTTTACCATTATTATTTGACAATCATTCAGCTAGCCTGCCAACTTCATACCAATCCAATTACCTGAATTTGACATTGCAGCCTTAGCTGCACTGACGACACAAGTACTGCATGCAACCTGGTAAAACCGGTCAGAGGTCACGTTACATTCTATGGTGGTTATATTCTGTGGCTACTCAGCAAATAATCTTGTCACATAATCACTAAAACACACTGCTTCAACTACACCAACAACGTAACTACTTGTATGACAATGTACACGTTATACACTTGGTATGATAATGACAGCTCTACTGAGATCAGACAGCCAGAACTTGACACAGAATGACTCAACATCACAAACAAGAGACGAAAAAATGCACACTTGGAAATAAAAAAAATATGTAAAACATTAGCAATACTCCTGTTCCTGGAAATTCAAGCATACCTGGCACACCACGGCAGAAACGAGACTTTGGGTACGGCTTGTTTTTGCAGTACCGATAACTGACACAAACACAAATACAATAGCATAAGTTCAGTGTAGTCAAAAAATAACAACAGAAATATATCAGCAATAATAAAATTTATAACAGTAAAATTTTTATCTGTAAGTTTACGTGAAAGTTTTTCTTCTTCTTCAGTTGTTCTCTGATATGACCGAAAAGCATCGAGTAACTTCTTGGACGGTCACTGAATAAAGGACACTGTTCAAAGGTCATGCCAAATAGTGAGGATAGTGTGATGAGTGCAATCTGTACGGGCGGCCACCATTACTACGTCCATTCGCATTCTGCATCACTGTCCAAGACCGGCCATCCTAAGTGTCTAATGCTTTGTTTAATTCTGAAATAAAATCATTAGGCCTACACATGTATTTTATTATACAGAGTTTTGGTACGCTTTCTTGCCTTAGAATGTTTGCAATAATGTCTGACGCTATCAAGCTCATCAAGCGGTTATTAGGCCTAGACCCAAGTATACATGTAGGAATTCATTTCAAAGGAAGCTTGGCGTTGACACATATTTTAAGGGTTCTAAATATAGGCTATATAATAGTAGCGCTGCTGCAATGAAACCAAAGATTACTGACTTTGTGAACTGTGATCACTTATTATTCAGTTTGTCAAAACGTTAATTGAAGTAACTATTAATCAGTGACGTGACGCTACACTTGTTTGTTGCCTTTCTGTAAATTGAAACACAAGCCGCATTAATGAATCACAGGTATAATCAAGGGGAGAAAGGGACTGGGCGAATCAGCCAGGGGGCGAACAAACCAGAGGGCGAACGAGCCAGAGGGCGAATCAGCCAGGCATGGAGCGAACAAGCCAGGGGGCGAACTGCATCAGCGAAAAAGCCATAATTCCTGTGACTGGCGGCCGCATGCAGACAACAGCGGTCCGCGCTGATCGCACTCTTTAGCACGACCGTGTTTAAACATCAAAGTAACATCTTCAAAAGTAGTTTTTGTATCTAAACTTCTGAGTAAAAACATCTATTGTTGAATGAAGACAACCGGAAAACCGTGACATGTGAAAGATCATAGTCAGGGAGACAAATAACCATGTCCACAGCACGGAACTCATCAGTCACTCAGATGCTGTGGTCAGCCACATCAAACATGCTAACAGTATAATGTCAAACTACAGTATATATCATTATATTAGCCTGTCAAATCAGACAGACAGTGCTATTGCCGTCAGCAGAGGCGAACAAGGCAGAAATTAAACACTTTGCCAACTCTATTCCTGACCATATCTTAATTACATGCACCTAAAGCCACAGAAAACAAATAGACAACTATGCAACCAAATGTAAAATAAAACTTTCGAAGTGCGCACATACCATCTCGCAGGTCGCCGACCCATAGCGTACCTGAAAAAAACAGACAAAATACTGCACTTTATTTCACTTAACTAAAAGCATAAAAACTGCACAGATTAAAACATACGACTGTTATCCAACGTGTTGCAAAAAAGCTTAAAGATAATTGCAAAAACAGCAGATTGCAATCGATAAAAGTGAAAAACTACACACCAACATAAACAACGCAGAAAAAAGAATTAGCACTTCCTGTGTTAAACACTCTACGATGTAGTGCTCGGACTTTCGGATATTTTTGTTTCCGGATACCCGTCTGGTTAGGCTATTAAATTTAATCGTAATTTTTATGCTTTAACGTCACGTCGCGTACTAAACAACACCGATGTGACTCAGACAAGAAAGCCCAGCTGTTGCTAAGGAAGACGCAATACAGTCTATACAGTTCCTGTTGCAGTAACCTTGGCCCTATCTCTCACCGTTTCCGAGATATGCTAATATGCGACTTTCTATTAGTGATCAATAGCAAGCTATAAGCCCTAATTTGTACTGTTTAGCCACAACACATCCGTAACAGACAAACGTGCCAAAAACGCCTAAGACATAGATGTAGCACGTCAAAAATGGTGTACATGATGGTCTTTCTGGATCTTGATTTTGTGTTTGGTCTTCTTTGTACTAGAAAGCATTAAAAACTAAAATACCTTACTTTTTCCAAAAACCAAACTTTCCCAGCTCTCGATTTCTGACAGTGTAGCCAAGCACCATCAAATAAATTAGTAATATGTGCTGCGGGCTATGTTTCACCAATTTGCCGCTATGCACTGCACGTTCAGTTTTGACTGATAGACGTTCTATTTATCTTCTTTTATTTGCTATTATTCTCTCATTGAAAAATATATATGATTCAGGTGAAAGAATGATGACAGTGTGAAACACTAAAGTTGCAGCAATAACTAGGCCTAAAGGTCAAAAAATTCCTAAGATACCCAAGTTCGCCTATCGGTTCTTTCCGTCCAAACTCCAAAGAACATTTAGTTTCACATACACCGTGGGCCATAAAAACGTGCCACTTTACTTCTGTCTATATCTTCGCCACTTATTCAACAATTTTCAAAACTCTTTCACTGGCACAATCTGCAGACAACTTGCAATAATGTGCTTATTATAGCCTATATCCACCATAAAACTCCTACTAAACCAGGGTTCTTACAGGTTTTCTGTAGCAAAATTTCCCGACTTTTCCAGTCATGTAATGACAATTTCCCTGACATTATCGAAACAATAACCCTATCACACAAATGTCATAAATGGTATTAAGTAATAAAGCGGTATTAATAGACCAATATGCAAATGAGAGAGGCCTGGTCAGGGGGTGAGAGAAGCAAAGCCCCCTGACAACAAATTCCGACATTTTTTTAGTTTTCCCTGACCTGTACGAACCCTGCTAAACGCTGGGTCGCCAACAAACGCCAGAACACATTTAATAAATGTGTAAATAAATGCTGAGGGCGTTTATTAGATGTTTGACAGTACGTTCAAGCCTGAAATGCAAAAACAAACCAAACTAAAAGTAGACATTGTTACAAGCAAATGTAAAATTGTACACAAGATCAACAAATTGCGCACACAACTAAAATTTCGAACATAAGTCCATATTTGACTACAGCTATGGTTGCATATTGCTTCATAGTAGAGAGCATTCATCTTTGTTTATTGTGACGACTAAAGCTTAGACTTCCTGATGGGCCCCCACGTTGAACTCGATGGCGTTCAGTTACCTTGCAGTCAACAGTTGTTATATAAAATAAAAATTATAGTGCACAGTATTTATAAGAAACATCTAACTTTGAAACTGCGCCCAACTTCAATGAAGTATCACAGTTCCTTAAATCTGTTCATCAGACACGTTACCATTTGTAGTACAAGGCTGATCATTAACTGGTTTCAATAGTTAATGATTAGAAAGATCAAAAAATCAATTCACCAAATATTGAATGAAACTAAAGTTGACAATTAACTACATATACATCCAGTGTACACGTGACGATAAATGTCCTTACAGCAATAACATGAAACTCAAAAAGTAATACCAAACACAAATTGATAAGCAAACGTCAAAAAATTACAATGAATTTTGCCATCTTTAGCAACCCAAGTGACTTCAAAAAATGCAAAAGTAAATGTCAACAAATACAAGAAAAACGCCAGCACACTCTGTGCATTAGAACAAGAAATAGCTAATGTTCACAAGAACTGCCTTAGTCTATCTCCAGCCAATTCATCGCAATTCACTCTTGAAGTGCGTGGCACAACCAAAGATTGCAAAAGAAAACAATAAAACCCCTTATTTTGGGAGTTCAGGGTCTTTCAGTCATCGATGTTGATAAGACTAAAACGCTTATCACTAGTGCTTGTTGCGATAGGCAACATATCCATGACTATCTGCAACTGTTTTCATGCTAGACTGGCCAACAACGGTAAAAAAATGACTTTCAGGGACTACCGCTCTTTGACAGCCTCGTGCACAAGTTTCCTTGAATCTACAAGGTCTAGACTGGGACCGTTGAAATCTAAGTTCAATGCTGAAAATTTGTATGCAGCTTGTCTTGGTCTATCAGTTGTGATTTCAGTGCAATTCTCTATTGAAATGTCTCGCAGCCCAAAATCGCCAACAAAATCCATGAAACCTGTATTTTAATGTTCAAGGTCATTGCTCTCAGTGGCAATCGAAAGCCTGTGTATGACTTCCTATTAGTGATTAATGGTAACCTAGGCCCTATCTCGCACCACTTCTGAGATACAGCGACTTACTGGCCAAAAATTGCAAATTTCCCCTACCCCCTCTCATTTAGCACCCTTGCTCGGGGTGACCTCTTTTGAATTCATGGAAAAGCTTTACAGATCCTGAAACTAAAGTCTTCCTAGCAGCCAACAGTGAAGATTTGGTGATTTTAGCTAGCACCATTTTTTACTGATCCACCCATGTGACTAACAGAACTGCTAAGATGCGCTAGCAGTTCCTACAAGAAATTTGAGCAAAGCTCACGAGACGCGCGAAAGCCTATAGCAGTTCCTACCCGCAGGCAGTCACCCATCACAGTACTAACCAGGCCCGGCATAGAGTAACTTCGTTTCAGCCGAAACACGTTAACAACTATGCCACGCCACCAACGCCAGTACCGTGGCGCCGCCTTGTGAATGATATAGACTTGTCACAGCCGGAAAGCGCCGAAAAATCCATAAAACCCCCTATTTTGGGGTTCAAGGTCATCCAAGGTCATTGGATTCGGCGCCAATTGAAAGCCAGTGTACGATTTCCTATTAGTGATTAATAGTAACCTAGGCCCTATCTCGCACTGTTACTGAGATACAGCGAGTTATAGGCCAAAAATCGCAAACTTCACCTACCCCCCTCTCATTTAGCGCCCTCGTTTGGGGTGACCCCCTTCGAATTTATGAAAAAACTTTACGGTTCCTGAAACTAGAGTCTTCCGGGCAGCTGACGGTAAAAATTTGGTGATCCTAGCTTGGACCGTTTTTGCCTGATCCACCCATGTGACGGACAGACGGACGGACAGACGGACAGAATTGCGATGGCTAAGATGTGCTGAAAGCAGTAGCTGCTTTCGCGCGTAAAAACCAAACAAAACAATACCGCATGTTTTCAACACGCCGATAAAAATTGCTAATCAACTGCAACGCACAACTTAAATAAAATCACAGTTGCATAGAAACGTACCAGTAATACACAATCATTACTCAGAAGAACATCTGTTTGTCACTTAATACAAGTCAACAAGCTGAGGAGCATTCTGCATCTTATCTCTTTCCGGACTTGAAAAACGACGATGAGACGTTGAACATCCCGGGTGAAAATGGATCGATCTCTTCTTCCCAATCTTCACAGCTATCCGCAGCAGGATTCTGGACTGACTGGGCGGAGTGCTGTGGCGGTGGAACCAGTGGTGGATGGCGAGCAAAAGCTGAGCCGCTATCCGACTGAGATGCATTCGTTCCATCCACCGCTGGACAACTTGCCGGGATCCTGACTCGTCTCAGACCTCTGCCACGAGGCCGATCCTGTCGACACGACTCATCATCTTGAGCCCTGCCACGACCGATGCCCCGGCCTCTAGCCGCTTCTAGCCGAGCAGAGCTGGTTATCGAAAACGTTGAACTGCTTTCATCCGGGTACTTCAGCTCAGTTTCTGATGCACCGACAACAGAATGACTAGGCCTACTGGCTGTCTGTAATGGGACGCGGTGCTCTGAGACATCAGACAGATGATGGCTGTGCAGACTTGCCACATCCTCATGATGGTTGACAGTCACAGTGGCAGCAGCAATGGCAGCAGATGGATACATCTTTGTCTGAACCGTTGCACTCGCTGGGTCCGCAGCAGGAGCTGAGACACCAGCATACTGTGTTAGGTTTAAGTTCTGCAGCTGTGCCTGAAGTGCCATCTGCTGCAAGGTGGGCTGACTGAGCTGCAGCAGCGCCCTCTGTCCACGAGTCGTCAGTATCATTCGCATTGCTTCGACCTGCAGTATGAGCGGACTGGTCGCAGCCAGCAAGGGATTCATCACACCAATTTGCTGCATCAGCTGTGGCAACAGCTGCCGCTCATCCGCAGTTAGAGCCTCCAACAGCTGTGCCACTGCCAGCTCAATAGTTGCCGATGATGGAAACTCACCATTAGTGAGCTGAGACAGCAGCGCCGAGTGGTCCTGGTGGATTTCTGTCGATTGAGATTGAGAAGGATTTGGTGAATTAGCAGAAGCTGCAGCAGCACCAGCAGAAGTATTTGTCCCAGCATCACCAGATTGCAGAAGATTGTTTGTTTCTTCATCACTGTAATACACTTCCTCGCTCAGATCTTCTTCACCAGGTAAAGTCTCATACTCAGAAGATGTTTTCGGCAAAATCTTCTGCAAAACAAACATTACAACTAAAAACATCAACAAAATGCAGATGCAGCAAATGCCACTTTTTCACTGTATACAATGCCACAGCAATGTTGCTTTCGCATTTTCTAGCATTTATCCATTTGAATGCAACTATTTTATGCAACATCACTGTCACAAGGCATGAACAGTGTGCTCAGCTACTGATGTGGCGGTAGTTGATGATTTTTTGTTTCTAATTATTTGTTCAGCATAAATGTCTAGAGTACTTCAGGTTCGTTTGTCACTAATATTAATTATCATACATTCTGTATATTTTAGGCAAATAAATGCGGATCATCAACACCATCTACATATTGTCACCTTAAAGACATTAAAAAATTTGATAAGCACAAGTGCATTCAAACTAATGACAGCTGAAAATATTTTTAGCACATCTAGGAGCAGAAAACGTTTATTTTTCACTCTACAGATTGATACGAACAAAACAACAACATAGCTAATGCTGACAAACACATTTGCCATCATGCATCACGGCCTAACAAAAGAAATGCAACTCATGGACTAACCCATATGACTATCAGCTAAAAAGATACATCAGTAGATCAGCAGAATTTATGTAGCAAAGTTTGAAGCCACAGTTAAGTCGGAGTCCTAAACTTTCATCTTGAGCAGAACACTGGCCAATCATCAATTTGCTCAGGAGCTTAGCCTATTGTATTCCACATCAAACCGATTCTACACAGCTGCCATGCGCTTTTCTGCTAATTCTAAGTCCAGCATACATAAGTCAAAAATATCAACAGCACCGCGCTTGCATATTTATGTTATGTATATTGTGCATCCCCCCCAAAATATGTAGGGTAATTGGTAATGTCTGTAGCACTGACCCAGTGACTATATCACGTTCAGTGTATAAGTCAAATAATCAGTTCAAAATGCTTTACAGAGGTAAGACCAGTTACCAGTAAAATAATTACATAACACGACGTCTTCTACCTGTGCAGCAGAAGGTCCAGGCTCATGACTTGGTGGGAGTAAGTTGCTCGCCGACGCATAAGCAGCACTCTGGTCATTTGTGTTCACATCAAGTGGTGAAGCAAACGGACAGTCGGAAATCATACAATCGCACGAACTGTGCATTCCATGCACACTCGGCCGAGATGTTTCAGGGACGGATGTTTTGGGCAGCAAGTTGTGTGATCGATCTGATTCTTCAAAATGCAGATCGGAAGATTCGTGTCGCGAAGCAGCAGAAGTTGTGGCAGAGGTGGGAGTGGTATTCTTACTGGCACTCAACAGGTGAGCGGGCTTCTCATCAGTTCCTGTACCGGTACTTTGCCCCAGCTGCCAACAATCTGCCCATCTGTTTGAATGTGATCCACTCTGCAGTCTGTGATCGGTGCCTGGTGACCGCCCGCCAGACGTCGCCTTGGCATAAATGGCATTCAGTCTGGCACGGCAATCAGCATGCACCTCTGGTTCTGCCTCGAATCTGTCGTGCGTTTGTATCAAGCCACCTGGAGGCCTATCGTCATAAGGCGGTGTGTTTGTGCTGGCATCGACATACAGCACTGACGACCCTTCAGTGCCGACACTGACCAGTGTGATGTCAGCAGTCTGGCTGCAGGCATCTCTACGCTGAAATCTAGCATGGACATACGATGAAACCGGTGGTCGTGGTCTGTCACCAGTGCCAATGTTTGCAAACTTCTGCGGCACGTAGTAACCTGCTAGCACTGTCGCATCACTATTTCTATAGTCTCCATTATGTCCAGCACCAGAGAATGCTAACATGTCACCAGCATTATATGGACTGTCAATGCTGTTATGCAACGAGGCATGTGGATCAGTGTTTCTGGCACTGAACGACGGCATCGTATTCGACACGTACTGAAAAGTAGCTGCCTCTCGACGCATCCGAGGCACGAATTCTGGCGAACTAATGCTGAGAGACAGCTGGCTAACTGATGCAGATGGCAGCTGCATACCTACAATAACAGCATGGATATTTTAGCAATTAAGACAAAAGAGCAATTCCACGGTAACGGACGTGACATTTTTGCTCCAAATTAAAGCTTATAATGCTGTGTAAAATTTGTTATAAATGATTAGTACCAACAAGTATGCCTAAATCTGCAAGAAGGTGGCAAGGATTAACAAGCATTTAACGAAACGTTTTTCTGAAGGCAGTTTCTCAATCTAATTTTTTAGGTGTCAGGTTGACATTTCTGTGGAATTGCTCAAAAACAATAAAAAATTATTTATCTTCGTTTTACACAAAAGTGAAATAGCATTTTTATGTTGAAAAAATAACGAAAATGAAAATTACAGAAGCAGAACTAAACTTGAATTTAGTCACAGCAGAATAAACAAAAATTGGATTTCTGCAATACAAATCAAATAATGGGAATGGCACTTTCCGGCATCAAATTATAAAACTTAAGCTGCACAGAAGACAAAAGTAAATGCAGAGCATACCTGCAGACTGAACAGGGTGATGAGTAGTCACTGAGAAACTCTGGACAGTTTGCCTCTGAGTCCGGCTAAACATTCAACAAATACCACACAACACTGCTAGTGGCTAAGCAGCTGAGAATTTGGTATGGAAATGTTACAGGAAACAGTAAGAAAAAGACAAGCTAATTGCTTAGAGCAAATGTTGTTCGGGAACACAGAAATGAATGGATGAATAAATACAAGTCTGTGCATATTTGCAACCATTTTTACGCTAGACAAGCCTTTTGTGACAAAATTTTGCGCAACTGCATGAGAGGCTTCTCATCGAACTAGGGCGTCAAAGAGAGGTACTCCCTGCAAAAGTGATTATTTTACCACTATTGACTCGTTTAGCATTAGGCCCATCAAGAGGGTGGGGTAGGGGGTAAGCTACCCCAGGCCCCGTGACGTTTGGGGGCCCCAGCGTCGCTCAGAAATATAAAGTACACCAGAATGCACCATTTTCAAAAGAAAAATTCAAAAATTTTCTCCCCAGAGGGACTCCGCAAAATGTTTGGGGGCCCCGCGAGAATGTTTCCCCGAGCCCCACTGTGGCTCTTGACGGGCCTGGTTGCAGATAGGCACAAACTTGCTGCTCATCATTGCAAGCACTGGTGACAGGCTTCTCTGGGGCATTAAAACCAATGATCTTGAACAACCTTAAACCTCCCTCCCCAAAAAGTGTTTTAGTGATTTTTTTTCGAGATTTTAGGCATCACCACACATCTTAAGACTGAATTGCGCCGAAACGGCTAAAGAGAGACCAAGACAACTTGCATACCGGTATGTAATTTGCAGCACCAAACATAAATGTTAGCAGTAATGACACTAGCTGTTGAACGTGACAAGCAATATGGTTGAAAAGCAGAATCTAATAAGTCCTTACTGGAAAAATTGTGGACAGATCAGCCAAAAATTATGAATGTGAACTAAATAGCAATATTACTCACCATATTACAAAAAGAGACATAAGATCAACACGACTGCTGTAAGACAGCATATAACACGCTCAATAAGCAGCCATTACGCTGTGCAACTAACAATCACGATATTGACTCACACATTTGATTCCGGTTCAGGAAGCACCTCAAGCTTTATTCCACTTTTCTCGGCCCTCTCCAGAAATTTCTGCATCGCATCCGGCATGCTTGCAGTACTGGCAGAAGAGACTTGCATGTGAGCAGCACCGCTAACATATGAGCTCTGAGCCAACGGCTGAGCACCAGCTACTGTAACCAACATAATCACAGCATCTCTGTGACATCAATCAATCCATATATTTAACATTGCTACATTATGTAGTAGAACACGACAGCAGAATAAAAATAGCTCACGGGCATATTCATAGTCACTGCAGTGCCCTAACTACATCAGTGAATAACGACGATGTTTAATAATGTCTAATCACTGCAGAAATTGATGGGTATTATAGACCTGTACGAGAAGCCAGAGCAAGATAGAAGTTTCTGATGTGGGAAGAAATCTGATACAAAATACGGAAAAGCACTCGTGCCAAACTGGGTGCACCAAAAAAACTGCACATCCTCACATCAAAACCTGCACTGGTTAAGGCGGAACACAGCTGGTACATCCAGATTCTGTGTAATGGAATTTGGCATTGTTGCCGAGTCTGCTGGCCTGTGACGTTAAAATATGGCCGGCATCAAGACGGTGATAATCAGACAATATTGCTGTAGCCTGTAACAATTGCTGATACGCATAGACCCCTAAGCCACCGACTTAGCCGCCGCCGCCGCTCCATGATTTTGCTAAGCCGCTGCCGCTGCCATGAAAATCGCGGCTAAGTCGGGACCCAGCCGCGAAATCCTAAGCCGCCACCGCCATGAAAATCGTGGCTAGCTGACAAAAATTTGTTAGTATCAGTTTGTGTGAACACTAAAAGAACCGCAAAGCGCTGTAGCAATAACGCCCTGTAACATAACCTTCCCTACAGGCTACAATCAGTCGCACAGTATTACAAATTACCATGTACACAACACTTACTACACACTGCATAATGTGTTGCAAAATATGGCATTTATGCATTGCACAGACGTAAAAAATGTTCCAGAAAAAAATTTTAAAAACTTGAAAAGTCCTTAAAGACGTGGGAGGAAAATTGTTCATAAACGTTGAATAAAAACGTCAGCCTTAATATGTTCAACTTCTTGCCTAATACCTAATGCTGTAGGCACAGTACAGCTGGAACTGGGGAGATAGAGAAAAAGGAAAGAGAAAATTAAATCAATTTTAATTCAACCATGTGGTCATATCACTAGACTAACTAAGCAAACTATCACAAAACCAAAACCTACACGTGGCCTATAAATTTGTTTCTGTGACTGTTTCAAAAGTGCTTCTCAAAGTTCTTGATAGAAATTTTGCTAAAGTTTTTTAAATATAGATAACACTCACAGAATGAATAAAAAAACATTAAACCACAAAAACGTAGCAAAAGTGTAAAAACTGCATGAAACTGCAGAAACATACAGAAAGGGGGGGGGTCATCGCTGCAAAAATCGTGGCTAAGCAGGGATCTTAGCCGTGAAAATGCTAAACCGGTCGTGAAATTCACGGCTAGCCAGCTTAGGAGTCTAGATATGCATACGCCATAAGAACAATAAAACCACTGCAGTTAGCAAGCGTGGTGTAATTGCAACCTGTAGCTGCTGGTGGCGGAGGTGGTGGTGGTCCTGCTTGTGGTAACAAGGTCACCGGCATTCTAGTCTGACTCAGAACAACCGGAACACCTGGACCTGGATAAATCGGATGCATTACTGGAACTGCCTGCACTAACTGGACCTGCTGTGCTAGCAGTTGTGGATTAAAAACTGACACTGGAGGCTGGTCCGGTACAGGGCCAAGAAGACTATGATCGCTTCTGCTGTACATGTTCTGAATATTTATTCACCTGATGCAGTAGACAAACACGCACATATACAGTCATAAGAACTTCCTTAATGGCTGACCACTAAAAGTTCCTATTATACAGAATGGGCCAAAAAACGTGGCACTTTACTTTAAAAGTAATCGATTCTCAAAATTCTTTCACTGGCACACTCTGCAGACAATTTGCAATAACATGATTATTACATATCCCACCACACCTTAAATGCATCTGTACACTACCTTGTGAAATGTCAATGAAATATGCATACATAACAATAATAACAAACATTTTGGTACAATTGAAAAAACACTTCAAACCAACATTGCATTGAATTGTCTGTGCGACACTAAACTGTGTGGGTCTAACACAGTATGGTGTCATACAGATCATTCATCGCAATGTTGGTCTGAAGTGTTTCTTTCGTTTACATAAATTTTGGTTATTATTGTTAGTTTTTGCTTATATTTATATTTCACAAGATAGTATAGAAACACATTTATGATGTGGTAGAATATATAATGATCGCATTATTTCAAGTTGTCTGCAGAGTGTGTCAGTGAAAAATGTTGAAAATTGCTCAATAACGGGTGGAAATATTGACAAAAGTAACGTGCCACACTTTTTTAGGCCCATGGTGTATTCACCTGTAAACTACTAACATATTCTGCAAATTAATGAAAGTATGTATACCAACAAGTATAGGGTCTTTTCTCCTCACAGCCCCAACACTGCTGAAGTTGTCTCAAAAGAAATATCCCCAGACTGTGACTAGATTAGGACTGAGTGGTCGTTTTCAGCAGAAAGCCCGTGAAATCTCTGAAAGGTGCCAGACATGATGAACAATGCCACTTACTGCTCACTAATAACAAGAAATTGTGCATGTGCAAATTTGCTTTTGACTGGTATTGAAATCAATGAATAACCCTGAATGGCTGGAATGTGTTCTACGGCACAAAGCATTTCAGTTTCCACGAGGAAACACCCACACTGGCAGAGGCATAAATGCAGCCTAGGAATGCTTCTATGTTCAATGTTTGTTTCATTGTGCACAGCCTTGAGCCTTTCATTGTGTCAAACTTTCACTGCTGCTCAACTCTCACTGTTTCTGATGAAAAAATGAGTACTGAATCCAAGCTTGTCCTAGTATCCAAATGCCAGTATTTTTATTCGGTGACATGCAGAAATTAGTAGGATCATTTTTTCTGCTAAAAATGTCCCAGTGATTTGCATTCAGTAAATATTTAGACAAAAAAGGTGTGGTGGAGAAAATAGATATAGTGATTAACCTAGCTTTGCCATGCTTTGGTCTTGTAGTCTTGCTAACACTGTGCTAACACTAACCCAAGAAATTAAAAATGAATCAAGATTAGGCTGGATTTTGATGGCTTTTTAACGTGTTCTTAAAGGGTTTTACCCATAAAATCCACCAAGTTTTTGGGGGTATCTACTATCTGTACAGGTGTATCAACCGTGATAAAATGCAGCAGCAACAATCCTACTTCGATTTTGGAGCAGAGACATAATTTTTCTGGAAGAAAACTGACAGACTCATTCACACTCATCCCCGAGACCCAAAAGACCAAAAATCAGGGCCAAAGACTGAGAGAGACCCGGGTGTTTATGGAGGGGCAGTAAGCTTCTCTATCTAGTCCTTGGAACTGCCGCCATTCACCACAGCCTCAATCTCGGACTGCAAACAACCGTTAAGTTAGCGGTCCCAAACTGCTAACATTCCATGCCGCTGCCGCTGCGAAGCAGCTAGTGGGTTTAGAGCTTTGGCTTTATTTTGCGATTAATGCTTGCATTCTGCCTAGTAGTCATTTGTGGTTACATGCTTCTCGCCATCTACTACAGTGTTTTACAGGATATGCGACATTTGGGCACTGTCGTTTTGGCGCCACCATTTCTTCGCCACCATTTGAGCGCGGACCGTTAGGGCATTGGGACTATTGGATGCTGAAAGGTTTGGGCGCCACTGTTTGTGCGCTGGACATTTGGGCCCATAATTGTGAATGGCACTTGAATAAGGTTAATTTGCATATTATTGTTGGGGTTACAAGAAAGGCCCTGCTAACGCAAACGGGAACATGCAACAGCATTGCATCATAGAGATCCATAGTCGTCCATGTTGAAAGAGCACCAGGCGAAGCATGTGATTCGAAAAGAAGTTCAAGAGAGGAAGAAGAGGGAAGCTGGACAAGCTGCTACGTTGCTAGCACATGCTCTGGTTGATCATCTCAACACAGGTGTGGCAGAGGCAGAGTCAATCAGAAGAAGCTGGATACTGAAACTAAGATTCTTCATGCAAACGTGGCACACTTTGCAGAGCAGGCAACACTGTGGCTCAAGCTGGTTAAAGACTTCAACCAAGCACTCAAGAAAATTGGCGATGAGGAGAACTGGTCGTGCAGCATTGAGACAGACATGCGGACTATTTCCAGTGCTCTAGAATATGCGTATAAAAGCCATGCATGGTCCGGGATAGTACTCCAGTATTTTTATTAAAAACAATCGTCACCTTACCCCCCTCCCCCTCCAAAAAAATAAACACCACTGTTAGAGTGCATAGAGACAATGCGATTATGCAAATGCATTTTATGGCATCACACAAAACTTCATGTATCTCAATGTGGTTGGAACTTATATCAGAGCAGCATCGATCAGCAATACTATTCCATGAAAATTACAGAGGAAACCGCAAAAAATTCACAGTTCGCACTTCTTCGCACGCTAATCGAGAATGAATCATACCATCTTTGGTCTTTGTCACTATGGTAGTGCTGGGAGCGAGTACAAAATATATTCAAATACTGGTACGTCTGTACCCCACGACCATGATTAAAAACAAATAAATCTTGGTACAAAATACTAACAATTCACTAATTACTACGCCTTAAATGCTGCAGTAGTAAATGTTTATTACAATTGTTGACCCTGTGCATCTGTTGGCGATTATTTAATCACTCAGTATCATATCGATTCGATAAATTACCTGATTCAAAGTGTGATATTGACCCATCGCTAATGAAAAGCTACAAAAGTTGTATTTTTTGTTTGCTTTACGTTTACATAGTTTATTAAAATAAATATGGCGTCTTATGCGGCGTCTTTGTTGGATGAACTTATGGGTAGACATCGTAATGCAAATCCAGACGATAAACCAAAAGAACCACGATGGGATGACCCTGAGGTAATATTGGGAGTGGCTACGGGAAAAGGGGCTGCGGTAAAATGCGGACCTGCGACTTTCGGACTAGAACTTGAACTTGACTGGCAAATAAGGGGATGAGAAGTTAGACGTATAAATCCCGTGTTGAACCTAAGGTGATGGCTCTAATTTCTTTTTTAAATTGAATCTGTTTGGCAGTGTACTAATTGAACGTCAAATCAGAAGTGGACAGAAGTTCGTTGCGATCTTCATTGATTTTTCGGCTGCCTTTGACAGTGTGCATCGTGAGTCCATGTGGAATGCAATGCTGGTGGATGGAATACCAGCCAAAATTGTCAACATGTTGCACAACTATTATGAGGGTGCAGAATGCAATGTCCGGGTGTATGGCGAATTTACAGGCAGTTTCAACGTCACCACCAGCATTCAACAAGGTTGCATGTCCCTGATGGTTTTTAGCGTTATCATTGACTGGATTATGAACCATGCTGGTGCTTCCCCATTTGTCGTCAGTAAGAATTTGTCTGCAAGACCTTGACTATGCCAATGACTTCTGGTTGACTCTGCTGAAGAGGGTCAGACATTTTTGGATAACGTAGCCTCTGCAGCCGCAAAATTAATGATCAGCGGTCTCAAAACCAAAGTCGTGAATTTTGGATACATTGCACCAGTGATCACTTCTAATGGCACTGCACTCGAAGTTGTGCCTATCTTCGTTTACTTGGGCTCCTCCATTTCCGTTGACTCCATTGTATCTTTGGATGAGGTGGAATGCCGGATCGGCAAAGCATCTGGTGTCTTTGCTTGGCTTAAGAAGTGCGTCTGGAAACTGCACAACGTCAGCTTAACGATGAAGATCTTCAACGCTGTTGTCATCACCACTCTGCTGTACACTTCTAAGTGCTGGATGCTCCTGGCAACTGACTTGGCAAAACTAGAGGTAATTCAGATGAGCTATCTTCGCCGGATCCTAGGAGTAACCTGTCATGATCAGCTTCTTAATGAAACGATACACCAACGATGCATGGAACAGCCGACTGTTGGGAAACAGGTACAGAGGGACATGTTTGATGAATGGACGACTCCCGTTTGTCGAAGTAGCTCTTATGGGCAGAATATCCGGGTGGCTGGCATTATCCACCTAACACGCCAAAGAAACAAGGGAAGGATCAGGTCGTTGCCGACGTGACGACACATCTCCTCAGGCGTTTCTATCGTGACACCCTGATGACGGCCATCGGCATAACAGCTGAGCGCGGTGCATGGCAGTGGTTGCGGTATAACATCACCCGCAACTGACATGATGAATCAAGCGAGGTATATCCAGATGACACCATCATTGGATAAGCGTCGATCCGATTCGATTTGATTGTACTAATTTTTGTGGTAATTTGTTGCATTTATCCACAACTGTACTGCTGAAAAATATTTCCTAACATCTAATCTTGTTCTCGGCTTTACTGGCTCAAATTTATGATCCCATAGACAAAGTTCTGATTTCGTAAAAAAACCATTCAGAATAGCATGATGTTTTTTTCCGTGTGCACTGTGCACGCATGGTTCGATGTCACACAGAAAATGATATTGACCGCGCAAGGTCGCAGGGTCTGTTCATTGAAGCTGCAGATAATTTCTGTGGCTGCGTATGGTCTGAACTGCTTAGTTGGATTTTGTGACATAATGAATGGTATTAAGCCATCTAAGGACAGACAATTTGGGTGGTTTCTCAGACAGCAGGTTTTTGTAGTAAAAAGGTTGACATGATTTGAACCTGAATATCAGCTGATTAGAATATTCTGTAGTTGAAATTACTCTAGCTGAAGCAACGTCAAATATTTCCAGAGTTTTAGTAATAACATGTGTCATCATTGTCATTTATTTCATTAGCACAGAGTAGAATGTGGTATTTTTTTGTAATTTGCATCTTGTCTAGTGCTTCACCTCAAGTATAACTTGTATAATAAATGTACAAATATTGGCAGATTTTTGTTGATTTTATTGCTAAAATTATGTTTTGGTTTCACTGCTGTAATAAATATTACTGGTAGGCCAGAGCATATAAGTGAGTGAGTGAGTGAGTAGGGTTTAATGTCCCACCTATACTGTGTCGGGTGGAACGTAAAACCCTACTCACTCACTCACTTATATGCACTCTGTAAGGCTGCCAGGCTGTGTTGTGGAGTATTGAAGTTGAAGTATACTTCAAGGATGTTGTTTTTGCAGGTTTGCAAGATGTTTTTGTGTGGTTTTTGTCCCAATGAGCTATTTGTGAACACACGTTCTGACCTTGGCACATGCCATAAAATTCACGATGATGAATTGACAAAAAAGTGAGTAATTCTTTTAACAGTTACATATATATGGGACCTTTATGTACAAATTTGATACAATCATTATCAGAATATATACTTACATTGCAGCAGTGATGTGCTCTTGCATTTGTAATGTTGTGGCACAGCTAGTTTTTCAGTGGATTGCATTATCATTCAGAAATAGTGCATTACGGTCGCTTAGTTCAGTGACCTGTTTTTCTTTGATGCAAGTCTTATAACAGCGTTATGATAGCTGTACTGAATACTGATGCATGATAACTGCATACAAACATCTTAGTCTTAAGCTGGCAAATGTGCTGTTCAACTGTCAGTCGCGTGTTCTTTAATTGTGATGGCACACTGTTCCATGCTGATGAGGTATTGTGTTATGTCATGCAGTTTTAGAAAACAAATAACTCTCTCTCCCCCTTCATCACGTTTTGTCATGCTGCTTTGGACCTTCCCAATATGACATCACAAACTAACTGCCCCCTTGCAGTCTGTAATGTAGCCTACACATCTATATGAGTTTCAAACACAATGCAATTTTTTGTATGTTTTGACACATTTGCAACTCTAAGCATAGTATATTAAAGTTCTGATATGTATAAATGATCTTCTGAATACTAACACTATCATCTACGACTCCCTGGCCAGGCCTTGCCGCAGATCTGATGTGCGTGACATCACACAACCTTTCACCTCCCCTCCCCCCATGTCACACATTGGGCGACTTCACTTTTTGACTTAGACTTTCGCTGAGCCTAAAGTACCTACTTAGACCAAAGTTTGGACTCAGCGAAAAGTCTCAGCGATTCGCTGAGTCCAAAAGTACCTACTTAGACCAAAGCTGAGCCGAACTAACCTGGCTAAAGTCGGTTCGATTTGCATGGAAGAGATAGCTTTAGCCCT
>Ga0209367_1001792_pt1 | contig 27312 bp, 16 predicted proteins | sample WorMetLIZISLAND2_FD_187412 | JGI IMG/M metagenome (GOLD analysis project Ga0209367, IMG submission 187412) | Marine gutless worms symbiont microbial communities from Max Planck institute for Marine Microbiology, Germany - Olavius geniculatus... ...
ACATCAGTCTCCCTTCATCAGACGTGGAGGAAATACGATCAAGGAGAAGCTGTAGGGCAGACTCGGTGGAACAGCCAGGTCTGTATGCAGACTGGTAGCTGTTGAAATTGGGCGAGTCCAAGATGTGAGGTTGAAAACGAGTCAAAAATGGGTCCAAGTGAGGTCCAAGTGATCTGACCAGCTGTCAAGCTGAATAAATTCTCCATCAAATCTGACAGTTCTGGCAGCAAACAGCAACAACTGCACGGGCGTCACCATCGTCATCTGCTTGCACGACACGGCCCGAGTACGAATCTACAGCCCGACACAAGTATATCAGCACTGTTAATAACCATAATAATATTTCAGCAAAATTCTGACCAATATTTTACATCTAAAAAGTGCACAATTGCATGAAACTTTAGCACAACTTTCCAGAATTTTGGTCAAACTTCTGTCAAAAATTCAGCACAATTTTTGGACTTTTTGAGGACAACTTTCAGACGAGACTAATTAGTACACCTGCAGCCCTCTAGTTAGCATCAACAACTTGTGGTAATAATAGTGATAGGCACAATAATAATTATACTGCTGCCGTCATATTACTGCAATTCCAAGAATGCACGTAGTTCATATAACGAATGCAGCATGAGTGCTGAGCGACTGCATCATTTAACTGAAAAGCTAAATGCACAAAATGTTCAAAAAAGATGTGCCTATATGACAAAAATCAGTGTTTAGATATGGCTCGGTTGCACATTCTGATGTAGACATTGCAGTCTTAAGACAAAGAGTTCAAAATTGATTACATGGCAAACTTTGGGTCATTTTTTTCTGGACCACCCTGTACATACGTAACATATTGATGCGCGGTATACCTTTTCTCCAAAGACGAAGAATGGTGACTTGAAGGTGACTTCACGGTTGGTGCAGTTGACCGAAGACTTGTGAACCAGAGCGGCTTTGCTCTCTGTGGTAAGGACCTTACGCTTCCCCGTGTGAAAACAGACATTGGGATAGAGTCCCATTGCCAGCAGCGATATCACCTGCCATAACCAGACAGCTAATGATTAAAATGGTATAGCTCTTCACAAAAAACAATCGCGAAGCTATGGAGCATCACCTGCCATATAAAATCACACGATGTTACCTGCCACGCGACACAGGCGAACGCGTCCCATCTTAACCCCAGCCAGGCAGGCCGGTACTCGATTTACCTACCCCAGACCCCGAAGAGATGAAAGGCTGAGTCGACTTTGGTGTAAATGGGTGTTTTTTTTCTGAGCACAGTGTATAAGCCTAAAACTATATAAATTTGCGCTTCGCCATCTAAAAACGAACATTGGGATAAAGACCCATTGCCAACAGATATATTATCCAAATCCACCACCACGCAGTGCAAATATTAAAACTAGAAATATTAACAATTAATGAGTGATCATTTAATTGTTAAAAAAATAATGGACTATTTTTAACTGACCCAAATTTAACTAAAATTCTGGACTTTCGAATTCAGCAAGATGCACATGACCTCAAATTGGGTAATAGCAGCAAAACTACATGGTACATTTGCAATACTAAATTCAGGGTAATGTTTTCTACATTAACATCAGGAAATCTACATAATGGCTGGCCCCATGAATTTTTACCAAAAAAGGACTAATTAAGTTTAAATCCCGCTCCACTGAAAGGATCGCTTACGACGTCCAGGTTGCGGTCCAGTCCAGTGAAGTTGAAGGCTTGTGGACTCAGGCGTTCCTCTGGAAAACCAGCATTCACCAGAATACCACACAGCTGGTGCTAAAACGCAGCACAAAATTTTACGTAAATCTGCACAAAAAACTGAGTTCCTGCATTGTGAACAACATCAATAGGAAAACGAATAACTTACAATAAGGCCAAATGTGATCATAAAATGGTCAGCATTACACGTTATAGACTACACAATCCGCAACTGCTCTGAAATGCTGGGACATTCCCCTACCGTGATAGATGGTAAGGAACTGTAGTGTGAAAAAAGCTGATGATGCACGTAATTGCCATCGAAAATACAACCACGATAGCTCAACGTTACAGAGACGAACAGACAGACAGACAAAGACAAACAAGCAAAGAGACAAACTGACGACCTACTATGTTCACGTTCAAATTATTCACTCTGCAAAACAAACCCAGACCCAGAACACGCTGGCTATACAAAGAGTGCTTTGCAAACAAAAACGAACAGAAAATACAAAGTACTCAAGGGGCAGTTAGTTGCTGATCATACCTTTGCCTCGGCAGTCATTCTCAGCGTGGTCATTGACAGAGACTTGGCATCACACAGCCGCATCTCACTCTCCTCACCGTTCATTCTGTACACACACAATATGTCACAATCTCAGCACTGCAGAGGCTTACAAGTAATTTGAGCAAAGCTCACGAGATGCGCGAAAGCCTATAGCAGTTCCTGTTCGCAGGTAATCTTAGTCTATCTCCAAACATTTCGTCGTAATTCACTCTTTCGCAGCCAAAAATTGCCAAAAAATCACGTTAAATTAATATTTTTAGGGTTCGAGGTCATTCAAGGTCATCGATGTTGATAAATTTTAAAAGCCTGTCACCAGTGCTTGTTATGATAAGCAGCATGTTTGTGCCTATCTGCAACCAGGTTCAAGCTACACGCGATAATAGCGGTAAAATAACAACTTTTTAGGGGGGTAGCTGTATTTGACGCCCGCCTGCGCCAGCCTCCTTGAACGTAGGGGGTCAGGACTTGGACTGCTGAAATCTACGTTGAATGCTGAAAATTTCATATGCAGGTTATCTTGGTCTATCTCCAGCCAATTCGTCGCAATTCGGTGTTAAAATGTGCGCTGCATCCAAAAATTGCGAAAAAAATCACTAAAAACTTCTTTTTGAGGGGGTCAAGGTTGTTCAAGGTCATCGATGTTGGTAAATCCAAAAAGCCTGTCACCAGTGCTTGTTATGATAAGCAGCATGTATGTACCTATCTGCAAACGTTTTCACATTATTCGAGCCAATAACGGCAAAATGACGTCTTTTTAGGGGGGTACCCCTCTTTGACGCCCTCGTTCGAGGGGAACCCCTGCACCCAGTGGCACGAAATTTTGTCACGATAAACCAGAGACCTTGGGGCAGCCCACAGTGAAGATTTCGTGATCCTAGCTTGCACCGTTTTGATACAGCTCACGAGTGTGACAGACAGACGGACAGATGGACAGACAGACAGACGCCCAGACGATGGCAAAGACGCACGAAGCATTCTGCTTTCACGCGTAAAAAAGGTGACAATTCCTATGCTCACCTCCTTTCGTCTTATTGCACTTTGGTCGCTGATGCAAATTTTTGCCAATCTAGAATTTTCTTACACGAAACCTTTACTGTTGGCTTCACAATAGTGTGTTGCCATATACTGGATGCATCTCAGAGTGAATCTGATCTGCATTAAGTCTTTTTGCTCACAAAAAGCAATAACGGCAAGACGTTTGTAACGGGACGACTTCAGTGGCAACATCATTGTATTTAATGTGGATAAATGATGTCACAATGACGTCGTCATAATAAAACACAGCTAGTAATCAGAATTAAATTCCCTACAGAACGTATATTTCAAGTTTTTCCTAATTTAAGAATTAATGGAATGGCGCTAATTTGTAACTTATTTATCGTACGACCGTCGTATGTTCAGTGCAGTACAAACCTCGCTTCCTCCCAGAGCTGGAAAGCATGCAGCAGCGCGACGTGGTCACTGCAACGAGTGCCGGCCAGACTCTTGTGAACCCAATCCAGTCGACGGCGATCCATGGGAGTCACAAAGGGCTCAGAGAATGTTGTGCTAGCTGCTATAGTGCACACTGCATCACCACAACTACAACAACAACAGCAACAACTACTACTACTACTATAATAAGTTCCACCTTTGTACTACACAAAAGCTAAATACTATTTCTAACCTTAGTTAAAAAGTTGATGTTTCGACGCCAGCTGATGCCTTCATCAGAAATTAGAGTTGACTCTTCTCCTAGTAGTAACCAGCTGATAGCAACCAGACCAAGAGTGGAACCAATGACCTCTCGATTTTAAGACCAACAGTAATACCCTAATGTTGTATCACCAAGCCAACATAACATAATAATTAGTAAAGCATTACATGATACACACTTGAATATGCATCCGTAGATGATCATCTTTCCGAGTCTCGGTTCAATGGGAAGACGAGCGAGAAGACGACCGAGTGGAGTGAGTTCATCATTTGCATCAAGAGCTTTCATCTCTGATATAAACAGACGTATTAACATCAGTCATAAAACTGTTAAGTCATTAAACATGACGGCATCAACATACAGTTGATTAGCAATATGAAAGTCAAAAGTTACTATAAAATTAAACGTTCAAAAACCGATGTCACTTTACTCAAACGTAGAAAAGAGATGTCTTCTCTATTGGTGACATTGATCCAGCCCTGTGTCTGGCTGAAAGTATGACAGTCATGACGTCGATAATCAACAATTTGTTACTGCTATAATGTTAAATAAATTAAAATTTTGTGACGGACATTTTTGCTTCCTTGGAGTAATACTGTGCAGTTACCTCTAGTGAGGGCGCCACCGGAAAACCTCAGCTGGTACTATGTTCTTAAATTTCTTCACAAAGTAACAACATATGTTAAATCATGATTATGACGTGATTAGATATGTAGCAAAGTTTGTTGATATTGAACCACAATTGTCTTTTTTTTGAGAAACACTGTAAGTATTATGTCTGTATTTCTGTACCTCTGAGTAAAGCCTCGGCCTCGATGACGGCATCGACTGGAGGCGGTTCCACGGCTTTCATCATGAACTGACCAATTGGACCGAGTCTCAGCAGTTTGATTGACAGGCATAGCTCATGCAACGGGGTACGGAATATCTCCGGCGTCGTGTGCTGCTCCAATCTGTGCCACATACAACAAGCTACGTACAGAAATCTTCCAATTAAACCTGGGTTGTGGATATAGGCTGCGGGTCAAGACAACTTGTACTAACAAAGACCACGGGCTACGACTTGAAGATTTGGGGCAGCTCAATAATCCAAAGATTCAATAGTCCGAAAGTTTAGAGTTCTTTCCCTATACACTTTTACAGATGTTGACTCAATCCTCACATTTTCTCTCAACTAGGAGTAAGATTAGAGTTAGAGTTGGGGTGAAGGTTAGAGTTAGTAAAAATGCATGATGCACTATATACCTCCAAACTGTCGAACCTTTGAACTATCAAATCTTTGGATTACAGACACACAACTGAAGTTTTACAGTATGTTACAGCAAAGACCAATGCTTGCTGGCATAACGATCAGAACGTTGCACGTACGATCAAAAGGTCAGGGGTTTGACTGCAGTCAGGTTGCTATCATGTAGTTACTGATACCACCAAAATGGGTGACTGGCTGCGGACAGATAAACCATCTCAAACTTTTCCATATATAACCAACCTCCCAGGTCAACTCAGCCCTCCATCCCTCTGGGATATGTAAATCAATTACTGACCTGTCTGGCTGGAGTTACAGTGGGGCATGTTCGTCTGAGTCGAATGGCAGGTGACACTATGTGATTCTATATGGCAGGTGGTGCTCCATAGCTCTGAGATATATTTCAGCACAAATAGCTATACACCACTTTTAATTCTTTCAAAGTAAGACACTGGACAGTGCGGTCAGTCAGTCATGTTTTGTTTTATCTGTATATTTTCAATTTTTGTTCTCACTTTTAGCTAGTATTTTATGTTATAATCCAGTTATTGTGTAATATACAACAAAGATTTTTTATTCACTCACCCATTCAATGTAACAATTCATACAGATTGTTAACCTTTCAGCAAATGCTGCCACCAAAATGTTAACAATGAGTAAAATCAAAATAAAAGTAGAATTTTCAAGAATTTCTACAACCTATTAAGTTACCATTGTCAGACCTGTCGAAGCGGGCGCGGCTGCAGAGATGAAAACAAAAGCCAGGTCTCACTCGGCCAGCCCTGCCACGACGCTGTTCCAGGTTCGTCTTAGAGCACCAGACCGTGGCATAGTTTGTCATGTTGTTGTGAGATGTAAACAACTTCATCTTGGCCCTGTGTCAGACATACATAAGCTTTTTTGGAACACGTTGTATAATAGTGATGATTCGATATCAGGATTTCAATTTCAATACAATATCAATACGATATTTTGAAAATATTGCGATATCGATAATGATATCGATATTTTTAAAATGATAAGTATGTAAATCTTATACAAGCACAAGAACAAGACGTGAACGTTCAGCAACGCAGTTTGCTTTACGAAGATACTAAAATGTGTCGGTGAACTTAAAAATTAACTATAGACTGTCGTAAGTGTCGTTAAATTACGACACTATAGTTAGTTTGCTTCGGTTAGTTTGTCGTTTTCTCCTTTTATTCTTGTTATTTTGGCAATGCAGTAATAAAAATATAAACTTCTAGCGTAAAATATCGCGGTATATTGAAAATATAGTGATATACAAAATATATCACGATATATCGAAAAATTCAATATTTTTTCGACAATACGATATATCGATATCAAAAACGATATATCGATATTTTCGATATATCGAATCATCACCAATGTATAAGATAGATCACTACTATTATTATTCATATCATCGTTCCTGTAATGGCATCAGACTTGTGATCAGCAGGTTGTAGGTTCAAATACCACTCACGTCTAGCAGTATCCTGTTGATACTGAAATGAAAAAACCACCTACGTATACCTACTTAAATATGTACTACTCACAGAAGTCAGTAAACTTTGCTGTTTGTGGCGTATTGCTGCAACCGGCTGGTCAAGCTTTGCTTTATCTGCATATGTTCAGATTTTTCTTACTTTCAGCTAGTATTTCATGTTATAAACCAGTTGCAACAACACAACAAAGAAGTTTGAATCAGTCGTTCATTCTAAACAAGTGTGCTGTACTAAATGAAACTCACTTGCAGCCATCAATGACAAAGACGACATCGTTGATTGTGACGCTTGACTCAGCGATGTTTGTCGACAGAATTATCTGCAACCAACATACCACTACAACAGCACAGTAATGGAGATGATGGAAATACCACGATAACTGCGGGAAAACCATGCTAACGATGACGACACCTATGGTGAGACCATGGGGATGTGGACTAGTCTCATAAGGTTACTTACTTAGTTACTTAAACACTGACAAAAATAAACTTTTGCTGATGTCTCAAATCTTATTCGTTCATTCGATAATTTCATTTGACTTAAAAACACTTGGGTCCATATACAGAAACAGACAGAGAAACAGTACAAAAACAAACTACGAATAATACTAAGAAGAGAGAAAAAATACTCGGCCTAATACATTTTGCTCAGCGTTGACATTCACGAAATGCGTTCGAGTTTATCAGTTATCACACTACATAGACTCGTACTTGCTTACTTGCTTAACTAGCTAGTGGCAATAAACAATGCTGCTCTCCATCGAATTCAGTTACTACTTGGATGGTGACTCTGCAAGTGAACTCAGCCTTCCATCCCTCAAAGGCAGGTAAATTGAGCACGGGGTTAATGCATTCACCTGCATCGGGTGGCGGTTAACACTGTGTGATCCCATATGGCAGGTGAAACTCCGCAGATCTGAGATGGGTTTCTCGTGAAGAGCTACACACATCTTTAAGCTTTATGGCAGTCAATACAACAAGCATTTGCTGCTGCTGACCTTGGTGACCCCAGGCGGAACTGGCTCAAAGACACGTTTCTGATCTTCACGAGGGATCTGTGAATGTAACGGCAGAATGCGATATCTCTGTGAGCCTAGAACCACACAATACAGGCATGGACATTAGAGACGTAAAAACGTTTTTGTGCTGTGTTTTTCTGTTGTTTTAAAACGTTTTTTTTGTTTTTTTTTGGTGGCCATTACTGGCAACATAACTGCTTGTTTCAACCGCCAAAATCAAACTGAGGCAATGAATCATTAGAACTGATCGGTAAAATAAGTTTTCATGCAGATAAAAAAAACACAAACATAAAAAAAAATCTTTGCCTGGACCAGCAGTCTAACTACAAATACGGAAAAATATCAGTATTACAAATTCTTAAAAAACTTTTTTCCACTCACCACTTTGAAACCAAAAAACAACATATTGAAGACGTTTTTTTAAAAAAAAACTTGTTTCAAAACAGCTTACATCTCGAACTGTCCTCTAGATCGAGAAAACCCCAACACTGCAGCTATCAGACAGACTGTGCACATATATACACCGTGTCTCAGAAAACAAGCCAATTTATTTTTCGAAGCTCCATGAAGCAGTATGAATTCATTGCTGTAAATGGCCAAACTATGACTTCTGCATTTCCCAAGATAGTGCAGCGATAGTATTGAGGTGAGGTGGGCAAAACTATAGTCATTTACGCCAAGCTTTTTCTCAATGTTGCATGCCAAAAATTATTAAAATTGACCACTGTTTCATGGAGCTAATGAAAAACGAGAAACCCAGCTGTCACTAGGATAGTCGACCCTACTGGATGTCAGTGACCTTCAAAGTCATCCAAGGTCGATGATTTTCATGTTATTTAAAAGCCAATATGTGACTTCCTATTAGTGATCAATAAGAACCTAGGCCCTATCTCACACCATTTAGCCACAATAAATCTGCGACAGACAAACAGAGACGACAACAACAGCTCGACCATTACTTAAGTATGCTTTTTTGAGACACGATGTAATGAGCCATCTGGGTCTTCTCACCTATCACTGGATGTTGACCCAGATGTCGGCCGAGAGCAAAGATGATGTTCCAGCCTGGCAGGAAGATCAGAATAGCTCCTGGAATCCCCAGCTCCGAAATGTACTTTATCAGCGACTGTAGCGCACATGTTTATACAAATATAGGATCAAAAATTCCCAGCACTGGAAATTCCCAACTCCGAAAAAACAGAACATCTTATGCTGCATAATAATAACATGTATCAAATACTAAAACACAATGAATAACAGTGCAGTGCCGTCCGCAGATGTATGACTTCTAAAATAGGAAAATAAGTACGAAGCATGTGCTGTAAATTACATAAACCTCTAGACCGTGGAAATTACTACAGCTGACTGACAATTAAGATCTCTGTTACACACAATGTCAAAGAAAGACTTTTTTGCACATCCAGTCAGATTTTTTTGTCAGTATTCTAAAAAAGTGATTGATGGGCTATTAGGTTTCACACAATCCAGCAGGAAGTAACCTTCTGTTGCTACACATGATAATCGAAAGCTTTTAGTTATAAAGTTCTAAGATTGGTTAACAACACTTTACTGTTGACATAATGACTGTGCAATACACCTATGGCCCTTTTACATAATCAAAAAACTACAAATTTTACATATGATACAACATACTATTGTAAAATGATAACGGAAAGTGATTTCTCATCAACCCCCATACACCATACGACAGAGAACAAAGTAATAAAGTGGTGAAAATGTTGTCTACCTCAAACAGTTCAAAGCTGTGTTCCTTCTCACTGAGCATTGCCAGCGAGCGGCGGGTCTTCTCCGCATACTCATTGCTTACCAGTAAGTTACAGTTGTCCTGCAGATCATATGCAAATTAAATGCAAATCACATGCAAATCAAATGCAAACCATATCATGGCAAATCACGACAACTATGGCTCATAAACTTTACTGAAATAATTAAGCATGAAGCAGTATAAACAAGCAAATGTTTGTTTTACGCATAGATCACTCGACAGAGCTTCAACCAACTGCAAGAAATTCCATCTTTATATACAGTAACAAATCACGGCAAAAAATGGCAGGAAAAAACATGGCAAATTGTTGCAAAAATAAAAAAATCATGGTAAAAAAATCATAGCAAAAACAGAGAATCAAAGTACGCGCCTGAAGACCATTATACAGTCTACAAAACTCAACATCTAGCATTGTCAACCATCATTACGTGTAAAGCAAAGGTTTCATCAGTAAAATTTTTTGTCGTGGAGCACTAACTAAAGTGTACTGGCAACAATGTGCTGCATCAACGAAATTCCCCAGAACAGAAAAGTATCAGTCAGCAAGCTCAGACCGCTTGGAGAACCGCTCTCAACTTCAAAAGCAAAGACAATAAAACCAAATCGTTACTTCTTTATCATCCTTGTCCTCAGTATCAACAGCCTCGTCGTCATCCCGGCCTCCCTTGCGCTTCTTGTCTGACGGCGGAGGAGTGAAATCCAGCATCTGAACTATGTCCTCCAGGAAGTAATCTACATCACACCAAACACCCATCACTGTTGATAGACCACAAACAAAATCTCAAAAACTGCTCTCCAGAAAGTCATATATGATTATCTGTCAGAACGTTTAGCTGCTTCATTATTTATAATGGTGAAAAGTTGAATCATGGTACATATATAGGCGTCGAAGATGCCAAGTCGTCGCACAAGGCTTATTGATGGCAGTGGTCAGCACCGGCTTTCCATACTGAGTTACCTAACCTGCAACTTGATGATTATCCAATATGAGGACTTATTTGCTTAACAATGGATACATGCCTAACGTCCCAAACAAAGTATCTGAATTATAGTAAAGTCGGTGTCCCCAAATGGGACACCGACTTTACTATAATTCAGATACTAATGGGTTATACAACAGTCAGTGCCTATGCAGTGTTTACTATGCTTCACGCGACATTGTGCTGGAAGTTAGTGCTTGACAAAATCGTCTCAAAAACAAACAAACTGGTCTATGACACAATATGGCAAGTATTATACAATGAAGCAAAACTGCTCTTTCGTGACCACTGTCCCCTTTATGCATGCTGGCGCTTCATCAGGGCTTTGGTGCCATAGGCACCTTTATCTAGGGCTCACAGTTTTCTGCGGAAAATTTTTGCCAAATTCCGTGGGTCAGTTCACAAAATTCCACGGCTCACCTCAGCATAATTGTCCAAATTCCACGGCTTACAGCGACCATCCATTTGTGCATAAACAAAACTTTATTCTGTTAAAAAAACTCCAGTTTTTGGATGGAGCTCAGTTATGCGAGCAACATACAAAAAAAAATTATCGATCGTTTTTTCAAAAGTGCAATATGTCAATTAGTCGCATTGTGTTTATTAATGAATGTGCCGAATACGATGGTAATTATTAGTAGCGATGCAGTTTTAGGCAGTTTAGTTTGATTTTTCTCTGTGATATAGTTAGTCAATTACGTTATCAAGCTGACGATCATACTAATCATCGGTCATTTCTTAACTTCTGCAAAATTGCACGAAATTCCACGGCAATATCAAAATTCCGCGGACAAGGGCAAATTCCATGGTTCGGCTCAAAATTCCGCGGCCCGTGGAAAACTGCGGGCCCTACAGATATCTACACAGATTCACAGACAGAGACATGGAGATAGACACAAAGACGGAGACAGACCCTGGACGGGGTGCACACGACCATGAACTTCGACTACACAGCATCCGGTAAAGTAATCACAGAACAGAGTCGTGTCGATGGTTGCAGACATCAGTATGACATGCAGGTCAGGAAACGCTTGCACCATATCACGCAGCAACACCAGCAGAAAATCAGTCTGCCGACAACAATGCACACTCACAATCGCAAAGTAAGGCAAAGCTGCCATACCCCAGAAGAGGTCTAGGCAGGGTGCTCATCTTCTGTTTTATTCGGTGCAGGTGGTGTACTCATCTCCCTTTCTATAGCCAATGAACCCCAAGGTGAATAGACCACTGATTCTGTGACACATGGCCAGTGCAATGGCAGACTTATCGTTACCTTCCAGCATCACCGCCCTTTGACCACCGGTACCACATTATGCTGCATCGTGTGAGAGGCACATGTGTGTGACTTGCCCAAGGTCATTACCTGGCAGTGTCCCGGCCAGGAGTTGAACCAGCAACCTCACAATCACCAGTCTGGCATGCTAACGTTACGCCACCAAGCCAAACAATGAGCAGAGGAGAAAATAGTATTTGCCCCATAGAGACACCGGCATCAATATCACCATGCACCATATGGCTTTTGGCTACAGTTTCAAAGAAAGCCCAGTAAAACAAAATCAGTCGCCAGAAAGCACCAGATGATCGAAGGCTAAATATCTATAGTGTTTTACTTGTACTCACCAGAGGGCGCCATCTAACCTAGATGTCCTGCTATTACTTTTTCCTCCCTCCTTCTCCCTCCCCTTTCCTTGTAGTAATATTTGAATCATTTCACTTGGCGGAGATATGCACTCTCACGAGTGCCTTTTAGTTTTGCTAAATTTCTTAGACGTTCTTCTTACTCCGCGAAAAGTTTTAGGTCAGACTGACCTAGAAAAAAAACAGACATAAAGATAGAGGAATCAATGGATCATGCTGCACATCTTGCACAGTAAGATATCTCACAAGGGCAACAACCAACATGAAACTAACGTAAACATGCCAGAACATACGTTTATGTCGCGCTCGTGGATTTCATCAACAATGACGTGAGACACACCACGCAGTCCACTCTCCAGCTTTCTCAGCAAAGTTCCTACAACAAGCCATGGAGACAAAACAGTCTCAGACCAGCCTCATACATACAGGCAATGGAGACAGAACAGTCTCAAGTTAACCTCGTACATACAGGCAATAGTCAGGCAATGGAGATACAACAGTCTGAGATCAGCCTTGCACATACAGGCAAGAGAGAGAGAACAGTCTCTGATCAGCCTCATACATACAGGCAACTGAGACAAAACAATCTCATCTCAGATAAACCTCACACATACAGGCAATGGACACAGAACCATCTCAGATCAACAACGATAAGATAAACACTGGCATTGGTATTATCACCATCATTACTATTTTATTCGGTAGCAAAAATCCCAGGATTAAAAACAAAAATTTAAACCAAGTTAGCTGGAGTGGTGCCAATCGAATTCAGTAAAAACTGCAAAAAGTTCTTTTGAATGCTACCGAACTGTAGCGCTGCACCGCCAGAGAAACCAGCTGGAAAAACATGCACAATCATGATTATTTTGTAAACATTTCATGCAAGTAAAATGCTCACCGAGAGTAAATTATGTGCAAGGAAAGACAAACTAAAAACAAAAGCTGTAACCAGCTAGAATACCTCTTTGATACTAAATGACTAGCAACCATGCCATGCTATATATCAACTCAGCCTCCTACCCATTGCGGGACAGTGGTGAAATTAGTATCGACTCACCGACAGTGCAATAGAGTATGGCTGAGTACGGGCGAGGAAAGACGGACTCGAAGCGTACGCTGTAACCAGCTGTCAGTCCAAGGTTCTCACAACGTTCCTGGGCCACCCGTTCCGCAATCGACACTGCACTGATACGCCGCGGCTGCAACAACGCATCATTTATTACACGCACCGATATTGGTACCGGTATTATGAATATTATCATTACGATGTAGGTATGTAACCAGCTGTCGATCCAAAATTTTAACAGTGTTCTCTCCCTCATTCCTGGTCCAGAGGGCAAGTCAACACTCTAGGAAGCTTCGAAGGCGTTGTGGATATGTCGTCAATTCGTACATTTAATAAAAACAATAATTAACTAATAATCAATGTCCATTAAAACAAAATGTAAAAATTGTACAAGAAAAAAACTACATGTTTTCGTTTAACACCTTTATATGTTATTCAACCAGTTGCTGTCACGGATGCATTGAGAGACAATCGTGGATTGTGGATACCTCTGATACTAAATGACTAGCAGTATTCTGGTTCCACATTTTTGTTCTATCTAGTCTTCTAAGGAGACCAAAAAGTTTGCATAAGACTAACCACCACCTTTCACATTGTTGTCATTGACATGGCTTTAATCCCAAATTTAATAACTGGAATTTTATATTTAAGCTCAATGTGATATAATAAAGGCTAACAGTACAAAGTGTGTGAGTGGTTGTTACAAGACATACCTGGGTGACAATAATGTTGCAGTATGCTCCGGCATTTCGATCAATGAAGGAATCCAGTATATACTGCGGGACCTATAAATAATAATAATAATAATAAAGCGTATTTATACACGGCACCTAAAAGCAGAAGTCACTGGGTGCCGCAGTTTCAATCAATCAAATGTGTCTTTAGTTGCGCTTTAAACTATTTGTAGTCCTCTACGGCCTGCAGTGCAGCTGGCAACTGATGATATTACAACCATAATAAATGAATAAAATATGTACGCTGTGTCCAGAAAAAAGTAAACCCCTAGACATTGTACAACTATACAAATGTCAAATCAAAATACAATTTTGTACACTTAGTACGCAACAAATTGCTGAAGAGATCACCAAGTTTCATTGGAAAATATTATTTCTTAGCGAAGTTACTGATTGTTAAATATCAATAACCAAATATCTCCATTACCAATTAAAGCGTTACACAAGTAAACCCCTCTGTACACATATGAGTAACTCCAACAAGCAACATCTGATTATGGCAAAATTCTACATCAACAATGCATTATCTATTCGCAGTAAAAGTGCCAAATTTCAGTTGAATCTGCCAACGCAAACAATAGTAACAGCAGCTTTTGTGAGGTCACACCAAAGCGCAAAGTGTCCAGTATTAAGCAACCGTTTGTTTAATCCTGACTTTGTTCACGGCTTGCTGGGGAATTCCGTAATAAATTTCTTAGCATCAAATCCTTTCCCTTGTCTCAACAGTTTAATTAAAACCTGATCATGTGCAAAAAATACCATTTCGTTATTGTTTACATTAAAGTTCACATTTATTACGTCAATAAACGTCACTCCTGGTCGAACAATTGCAAAATGTGATGTTAGCTCCTTTATCCATCGATCCATTCACTCAAACATTCATTCATTTATTCATTAAATTATTCATCGACTGAGTATTGGCTGCACAGACCTGCGTGGTTTTGCCGCTGCCTGTCTCACCGCGAATCAACACAACTTGGTTCTTCTCAATAGCGCTGAGTATTTCCTCGTGACTGTCCGCTATCGGCAGCTGACTTCTTTCCTCGATCATCTGAAGCCAAAATATCAACCGACCGACTCTGTCATCTCCAGTGCTATTGGCACTAGCAATTGCAATCCTGTGATCTATTTCTCAATCCTGTAATCCGTGATTCAGAAATTTGTGGGACCTGAAATCCTGCTGTTTTGGGGGATTAGGCTTACAGACTGCTTATTACTTAGCATGCCTATAACAGCGATCACTACTTATTTAATGCACAGCATGTAGTAGACCCCTACTGTTTTAACTATATTCAATACACATTGTACAGAGAGTGAATGTCAACATGCAACTTTTTTACAGTACACAGCAAGAAATCTTGCACACACGACATATTTCATTACATGCATCCAGAATTGTTGTTTTATCATTTAACAACAAAAAAGTACAATTTTAACAAGTTTTTGTTATCATAACATCCTGGAATTGCGATGCCACCAATGTCGGGATTTAACATCGACGAAAATGGCCGGGATTCCAGGTACTGAAATTGCAATCGCTAATTATTACAATTTATCCTTATTAATGGAAGTGACATGTGAAACATTAGTTGAGATGAAATGCTACAAACATTTTCTGCTGCTGTCAATCAAAACTTTCAATCTAATAAAAAGTTTTATTACAAAACTCCCCTTTGATTACAGCCTTTATATTTCTGTATGCATTGTTAGGTCTTTAGCTGTGTGAAGTACCTATCAGTTGAGCTTTTTCTATTTCCATGTGATACTTTAGTTCTAACGTTCCATAAAAATTTAAGCCAAATCTGTCTTTAACTTTTCTGAAATCTTGTTGACAAAATAACAAATAAATAAATAAATAAACGAAGTCAGTGACATAACCTTGCTATTGGCAAAGGTAATTAAAAATGCACACAGAGCGACGTTACTGAACTGAACTGACACCGTTCAGTTTTTGACGAACTGAAAATAAGCAAGCAGGGCGAGCCGACTGGTCATTAGTTGATTGGTAGCTGCATATGTATGCATAATCACGTAGGCCACCGACGCTGTTAGACGGTGCCTACTGTAAAGCATTACTGCTTGCCCATTGGTCAGTTCGTGAAAAACTAAACCATGTCAGTTCAGTTAAGTATGCTCCTTAGGTATTTATAATCACTAATGTCGCTATGCTGATAATACAAAGAGCAGATTGATTCTATAAAAAAGTGTATATGATCTGACCTGCTGGTAATCTCTGTTCTCATTATTCTGAATCTGCTGCCCATTGTACAAATCCATACTAATCTGCTCCATCGATGCCTACCCACATGGGAACAGACAGCTCAGAGTCAGTCAGTCTAAAGACTAACTTCAAAAACTTCGTAAAATAAACGTACGTAAAACTTACAAACAAACCGGACATATGCAAGTTTCATGAGGAAAACAAGATCTTAACATATTTGTACATACGAGAAAGTTACGAGAGAACACACGATTACTTGACTCGAGAAAGCATCAAACACGCATGCAGCAGTTATTTTTATAATAACTTTCACATAGCGCCACAATATGCATAAATTTAATTTACGACAATTGCTTCGTTAGTGTTACAGCAGGTCCATGGAATACAGTACAACAGCCATATTCAATACAAAGAGCATGAGAAGCTGCCAAAAATACCACATGTTTCTTGCCTGTTTGTGAAAATCAAACTCAAGGACTTTCAAGGACCATATGAAGGATATATAAGAACCACAATTCTATCATTCCCCTGCATTCAGTTTACGTACAATAAAGCTGAACATGATCAACTCACCATTGCTAGTGGTCCCTCATCTATGTTACAGCTGGTCCACGGGTTCCAGTTGGGCAACGGGGGTGACCAAGACACGACCCCTGGCTTGGTCTGTCGTTCTGTCGAATCCTCAAACTGCGGAACAGCCGCAGTCTGAGCCACGAGCAGAGAGACCGGCTCATCCTTGGATGCATTCTGATGATACAGAAAGACAAACGGATGAACAGATGAACACAGATAGACAGATACAAATGGACGCACGAATGGACAGATAAAACAAGTAATTTGAGCAAAGCTCATGAGATGCACGACAGCCTTGTAGCAGTTGCTGTTTGCAGGTTGTTCAGGTCTACCTAGAGCCATGTCGGCGCATTTCACTTATGAAATTTGCACTACAGCCAAAAATTGCAAAAAACACACTGAAACCTCCTATTTTGAAAGTTCAAGGTCATTCAAGGTCACCAATGTTGACAATGTTCAAAAGCCTGTCACCAGTGCTTGTTATGATCACGGCTTGTGCGATAGCAACAAGCTGCTGTATAAGTGATGTGCCAAGTCAATGGGAAGACCAAAATTTTGACCCTCCGCAGCTCCCACATTTTTCAACCGATTTTAATGAACCAAGAAAGATATCCGGGATATGACCACACATGCAAAGTTTGGTTGATGTGGGACGATGGGAAAGGAGTCTGCGTAGGGAGGGCATTTTCCGTTACTTTTTGTGTTCTATCCTTTTTTTTGTATTCTTGCTCACGCCTACAGGTCACACCAGAAGACCGATTACGACCGTTTATGGCTCAAAACGCGTGTTTCTGCATGAGGTAGGGCCTTTTGGGAGTCTCGATGATAAAAAGTAATGTTTGGGGTTCAAAACTCCCCAAAAACATGATTTAGGCGAAATCGCTGTCAATATGGCAAGCTGTGAGCGCACGACCTGTGGAAGAACAATGGACAGACAGACAGATACATGGACAAAAATAGCTGCGCAAATTTAAGGGCTTACTGCGCTTATGCGTCGACACCAACATACAAACAGACAGACAGACAGACAGACAGACAACAGTGGACAGTTCAAACTGCTGCAGCATGGATAGACTCAATTGAGCGAGTGAGCCTGGAAATCTTGCGGCACCCTCTGGCAAATAAATTTTGATACAGCGTGGCATCTGATGCCCAAATGTATCGAAATACACCTCTTTCCAAAACTCTTTAACGAATCTTACTGAAATTTGGTCTCAATTCCTTCCACATAAGGGAGTGTTTTTCAAACTTTTTGCTGCAGCGGAACCCTAAACAAGCATGAAGGACACAAGAAAAACCCCATGCAGTGATACATGCATCCAGTGACGTACTCGAGATAGAAGCTACAGACTCGTTTCCCTAGCAGGGCAGAGCCCCCATAGGGACGACAAAGCAGGCAAAGATGACCGACTATAATATGAAATCTGGCCGCTCCATAGCTCCGAGATGGGTTTCCCATGATGAGCTATAGCATGTAACCATTAATGGGCAGCAGTAAGTTATTGTATTTAACTGAACACGGCAGGCGAGACGATTGTCAATGGCTGCTTAGCCAACACCACCAACCCAGAAAATTTATCACGTGGACGGGATGCCGTCGGACCTATACGTGTCTTTTTATTTTCCTTAGCAGAGTGTTCAAAGAATTGAATTATCTAAGTAAATTGTCAAACGATTTCATAACCATAACCCTAATCATTTCCGATAACACTAATCCTTGGAGTTAAGTAATGCCATGCATAGGGGGCCTACGTTACAATATAGGCCTTCAATGCAAATATGTTAAAATTACTAACAACAGAAATGATTCAATGCAGTAGATCAATGCAAAAACAGACTCGCAGAAACTTAATTTTGCTTGGTGCTGATTTTCTACGACCTTGTCTGGTGTAATTTCACACGTTAGGTTATTTTTACTGGCCAGCTGCGGAACCCCTGGCAGATGCTAGTTCCGCGGAACCCCGGTTGAAAATCACTGATGTAAGGGCTGCCCTTCCTACCAATTTTGGTCGTGGTCAGCTCTACGTGAAAAATAACAAATAAAAAAATAAATAGAAAAAACAAAGTATAAACACCGAACCTCGCATTGCTACTGTATGCCATATGGGTGGCCTAATAAGGACATAGTCCTCCTAAAACAGAGAGACAGACTGACAACCAGCTCGTTTTACTAATGAGATAATGAAGAAGGAAGACCAAAAGTGGCAGACCTGTGGCTGAAGCACTGGCTGGATTTCAAGCTTTTGCAGCAAAGCGCCCAATCGGTCATCAAGACTCATATCCAGTTCCACTGTGTACGGAGGCAGCTACAATAACATACAATGTCCTCCCATCAAATAACCACTTACCCTAAGCTTAGCACTAGTCCACGGATGCTTAAACAAAATACGATAAAAATTTGGATTAGCAAAAACTGAAAGACAAGCTGTCGGTTTGATCTGGCACATAAACAAAAAAAGTAAAATGTTCAAATGAAAACAACAGAAATAGAAGTACAGTTATAATGTAAAAACATAGAAAATTCAGAAAATGACTGAGAATAGAACAAGAAATTTGAGCTAATGCTCACGAGATGCGCAAAAGCCCATAGCAGTTCCTGTTCGCAAATTGCCTTGGTCTATCTCCAGCCATTTTGTCGCAATTCACTCTTGAAATGTGTGCTACATAAATGACTTTTACAGGGATACCGCTTTTTGATACCCTCGTGCGCAGGTTTCCCTGAACCTAGAAAGTTGACACTTAGACCGTCAAAATCTACGTTCAAAGCTGAAAATTTTATATGCAGCTTGTCTTGGTCTATCTGTAGTGATTTTGGTGCAATTCGCTTATGAAATGTGTCTCGCCGCCTAAAATCACCAAAAAAAAACAATAAAAATTCCCTATTTTGGCATTCATGGTCATCCAACGTCATTGAATTCAGTGGCAATCGAGAGCCAGTGTATGACTTTCAATTAGTGATTAATAGTAACCTAGGCCCTAACTCGCACCATTTCTGAGATACAGGGACTTATTGGCTGAAATCTCAAATTTTGCCCACCCCCTCTCATTTAGCACCCTCATTCAGGATGATCCCCTTTGAATTTATGGAAAAGCTTTACTGATCCTGAAACTAGAGTCTTCCAGGCAGCCGACAGTGAAGATTTGGTGATCCTATCTTGCAACGTTTTTGACTGATTCACCCGTGTGACAGACAGACGCACAGATGGACAGACAGACAGACAGACTAAAATGCACTCAAAGCAGTAGCTGCTTTCGCGCGTAAAAACTAAGAAAGAAAGAAATAACAATAACTAAAACTAGGAAAAAAACTGACTACAGTGTATAGAAAAAGTTATAAACCAAACAAGACTGTCAAGCTTTGCTCAACAATAAGTACTGCCTGCATGTAGCCACAATATCATGCACACACACAAAAAAACATATTTTTAAAAACGGATATTTTTTTCATATTTTGAAAACTAACAAAATGAAGCTGTTTGGTAACTTATTTTCTAATGACCCTCGTAATTTCACTGTTAGAGCTACCGAGGCAGCACAACTGATAAAAAGCATCGATACAGCTGCGATAACGACCTCGTTTTCCTTCTTCTTCTTGCGCACGCCGCTGAATGCTTCAATCACTTTGAAATGAAACAGCTGACGAACGAGCGACAGAGCGCAGGACTTTGACGCTATCATCTTATTGGACCCGTGCTCGCGAGCCGACACATCTACACAAGTCAACAGTGCAGATTACGTCTTCGTAAATGAATGGTGCAGACTACGTTTTCACCAGACGTCCGTCAGCCAATGAGTGCATGTGTCTGGGCATGTTGCAAAGGCCTGAAACACTGATGCAATCTCCTATTGGAGCCGTGCTCTTGGGCTGATACAGCCATGCAAAAAACGTTCAGCAACACGTGGGCACCGTAGCTTTTAGCTTTACAGATAGATAACTTTGGGTTTCGTATCTCATTAGACAGCAGCCTAAGGAGATGAAGAAATCTTTTCATAAACAGCTAGGTCCAATTTCCAAGCAATGGTGCCAATATGATAGATGATAGCATGCTGTATGCTATTTGCTTCTTCAGACAGTCTTCCAGTAAGACATACCATTTAACCACAATACATCCGTTACAGACAACAAAAAGACATAACAGTGTGCCATAATAGCGACCATTAACTCAGTCGACTTACAAGATCATGAATCAGTCAAAAGAAATCTGCGAGACTTACTTCTGTGAAGCTTGTTGACAAAGAACGACATCTCCGCAATGAAACTTCTACAAACACAGCGTAATATACACCAATCTCTCAACCACACCTATGCTGCATCCAAGCAGTGTGCAGAAAATTTATCTATTTATTTATTATGAAAATCATATATGCGGTACACATAAACAAAAAAAATGCACAACAATACACATAATAGAAGCACAAAAATAAAAGTAGTACATAAAAGTAATACACATAATATGAACCTAAACAAAAGAGAGAAAAAGAGAGAGAGAGAGAAAAAAAGAAAAAAACGATCTTGCAAAAACAACCAATAAGCCTATCAAGCTCAGCATGTGAGAGCAAGTCCAGAACATAAAAACATACTTAATAATAAAAAGCAGCTGTAAAATAAAAAAATAGTCTTTTTTCACGTGATATCTGATACAGCAGCTTAAGTGGAATGACAAATGTTCAATAACTGCAATACATTACACAATACGAGGGTAATAAGACGGAAGAGCAAACATCACTTCTTTCAATACTTAATCACAAACTAACATCTGACTCTTGGAACATTCTACCTAAACATAAAAACTGTCAGCTCATCTTTCTTAACCTTTATCTTACCAACTACCAGCAATGCGATGTGAATCAGATTACACATTACAAATTGACATGAGCTAAACATAGCAGACAAAAAACTAATGCGGTCTAATGCAATAGGTGCAATTAGTGATCGAAAGCTTTGCTTTCCATTTAGCTGTAATAAAGCATGCACACTAGCTTACTGAAGACTAAATGACAGAAATGTTGCAGACATAAATCAAAGCTGCCATCTCACGGCCCGGTGGCAATGTAGGTCGGTGCTCATCTCAATTTGTAAGGCCCTCAGCCAGCGGTGAGTGCAAACAAAGCTCGGCTATATGGACGGTAAGCCACACCTCTCCCATATAATGCTATCACCTTCCCAGCGGTGAGACCAGCACCAAATTGTATCGTTTGGTGACAGAGGCACATGGGTGTCAACAACCTGAACAGAGTTGTTACCAGGCAGCAGACAGGCTGGGAGTTGAACTTGTGACCTCACAATCACACGCATCCAATGCCATGACCACTGAGGCACCAAGCCAGCCATAAAGAGATGTAGGTTAAGCAATGCATATCATGTACTGATATAATAAACTCACCCCTACTGACACAAAGCCAGCCAGCCAGCAAGCTATGGACTAGCAGCCCAATGCCACTAGCCACTGTCTGTACGCCACTCACTGAAATATTGCTGTGACCTTACTGCTCTGCACACAAGATATACCACATATACAGGAGGAGCCAGAAACCAAACGCATTTGAGCGACGGTATAATTTAGACATGGTTGGTGGTAGAAATGTGTGTGATACGTCAAAAGTTTCAGAATGTCATATGGAAAAAGGGCAAAACTTGCACAGCAATCCAGCAAAGAATATTTCAGAGTGCCACTATGCAAGTTTGGTGCTATTTCTCTACAACATTCTGAAACTTTTGCTGTATCACACACCTTTCTATCATTAACCATCGCTAAGTTATAATCGCTCGAACAGGTCCGGTTTTTATGGACACCCAGTTAAATATATGCATTACACAACAGCACGTGACACTGCCAACTCAACTCAACTCAAATACCATCTACCACCATATGCCAATATCTGCAGCATAACTTACTGCATAATGGGTGTGAATTCTTGATATTATGGATGGCAAAAACAAAGAAAGACAGACCTAAAAGAAGACAGACAACGGACGACGTAGCAAACTGATGCAATAAGAAGAAGGGTATTGGTGATAGACAGGATGAAATGAAATAGCCTCATTTCGTGAAATATGTCACAAGCAACAACGGGCACTTAGCCCATGGAGCAAAAGAGAGATAAAGAGAGATAGAGATAATGTATGCAATGGTGTCCCACTCTACAGGGTGCTTCAAAAAACAAAATACCAGACTGCTGCAGTAGTTCAGTATTTTCAAAATTTAAGTCTCAAGTGACAGTAGGTTATACTACTTATCACATAGTCCTAACCTAACAACATTTGACAACAAGTGTTAATAAGGAGAATCGGCCAAAGTTTTTCCAATGACAGCCACAGCTGGCTGTGACTGGCACACAGTAACAGCTGAAACATCAACTGTGATAAAAAACAGCAACAGAGAATCAGGAATGGGTTCAATGCCAGCATTTTCAAGGCCAAGACCAAGGCCAGTGATTGTCCAGATCAAGGCCAAAGCCAGGGCAAGTGATCTTCAAGGCTAAGGTCAAGGCCAAGGCCAGTGGTCCTCAAGGCCAAGGCAAAGACCATGATTGTTTGTCCTCAAGCTATCCTTGAGATCGCGGACAGTCCTTGGGGACCCCATCACTGCAGAGAACAAACAAAAAACGAGTCCGAAGTGTCACGTGCCGATTGTAATGCCGATGCTTGTTGTCATGGCAACTCTGATCCATCACGACAGAGATCACCATGACAACTGTTATCTGCCATAGTTTACACAGAGGATGAAACAGAAATCGAATCACGATCATTCCTAGTCCATCCCCGTGACGTTCGGCAATTGATATCTGAATGGGAAATGAAGCCACATCGTCATCTGCTTCAAATCCCATCTCAATACATCATCAGTAAGACCACAGCAGATTCAGTGAGTGAGCCACAGGCGCCCTACTGAGCCTATGAATATTCACCCAGCCAGCCTAACGATCTAACGTAATCTTGCAGTTGAGCATAGCAAATGCATAAGCCATGGACAAGCTGAGATCTCAAACTGAGGCTCCATGCACTGATTTCCCCGTCCGAGGTTCTGATAGACATCTTTTGGCTCATGGGCAAAAATCTCAACCAAGGAAATCGAATTAAAGAGCATGCACATTCCGTCCAATTTCCTCGAACGAGGTTTTAAGACCTCAGTGACGTTGGTCAACACCTCGAATGAGAAAATTGACGTGTGTAGCCATGCACATATACTTACAGCTTTTCATTCTGTCCGATTTCCTTGTCCGACGACACCTCGAACGAGGAAATCATTACAAGTTCTACCTAGTCACCTCACACGTAAGTGGTCTTTAGTCCTAGAGTCAGAGCAAAAGGTTAGGGTAAGTGGTTAGTGCGAGCCCTAACTCTATTCCTAAAAGCCATATGTAGCTTGAACGTAGCTTATGAATTCAGTACATGCTAAACTGCAAGATGACCCAGTCTAGATTGTACATCCGTTGTCATAACAAGACCTGTTGTGGTCTGGGCCGACCACATTATACTTGTAGTCGGCCTTGATACGATTTGTCTGAAGGAACTGATGCAGTCTGCTCTTAGCATTCTCCAATGTCCAGTTGCCATGCAGGTCAGCCGTGAAGTCCGCTTCTTCCGCCTGCACATTTTATGTAACCCATTACTTATTTCTGAAACAAATTCCTGGTGTTTCTCAACAGTCTTCTAGATTAGTTCTTCATTCAACTATCAGGGTTGCAACAAAAACCCGGTTTCTTTAAAAAGCACGGGTGTCTCAACCCTGTCAAATAAGTACAAAAAAACGTATTACATTTTTACCGCGATTTGTGCTATATGACTAATAGATAAGTGACGAATAATTCAGAATGATCAAAACATGTCAGTGACAAGTTCAGACAGAATATGAGGCCCAGCTGCCAATCAGAATTCCTACTCTTTTACCGACAAAAAATCCAGGAATTTTCCAGGACTTTCAAGGACCACATGAAAAATTTTCCAGCACCTTTTTGTAGCCCATAAATGTTTAAATGTAACATGCTGGCACCACAAATTTAAAATTAGAGAAGTAAAAGTAATCTGCGAGTGAAGCGAGCAAAAATTTTTTTTAAAGAAAACATGATTTTCATTTGAGCCTATAAAAATATGCAAAAATACGCAATTTTCAAGGATATTTTTCCAGGACTTTCCAGATCTTGGAATTATCAGAAAAAATCCAGGACTTTCCACAAGGCATGGGAACCCTGGCCAACAGTCTGAGGTGTTAAGAATACAATATATATGGATTATATGGTCCAGCATAACAACCTGTTGAACAATAATTTCACAATCGTAGGGCTGCTACACATTAAAATGTTTAACTGATTAATGCCTGCAGTGGTCACATTTTTCAGATATTCATCCCGACTATGACACAATAAATACTAAAGTCAGGTATAGTAAAAGTAAAGGTGAGTTAGCAGCAGAAAGACCTCTTCAGTGAGGCGTTTATTGGTAACAGCTTCCAGGTACTCTTGAGGTGGGCCACGCTGGTACGGTGCAGGTGCAGCACTGCCAAAAGCTGACGGGTAACGCGGTGGATGTGCTGCAATTACAGTACACCATTCCTCACGTAAACAACATTTCATGACCTACTTTGTCCTGCTTGTCTCTCACAATAGTGTCTGGAGTGATATATGTGTCCATAAATTAACTCACTCCACTCAAGCGTGACGAACGATACATGTCTCTCGCTTATTGTATATCACAAATGCGTGCATCCAGACAGAACATGCCGTCAATCATCGCCATAAAATAAGTATGTTTCAACATGGTCTACAGTGTATTATGCTTCATTACACTCACATAGTACACTCTAGACCGTGTTCAAGCTTATACATAAGTCTTGAGATGGACCCCACTAGTAAAGTGGATGCATAACATTATACCATTCCTCATGTAAAAACAGATAGTATCTAATATTTAAACTACAATAATTCATCAATCTTGTAATATACGCGTGAAACCATTAAAAGCCATAGTCCACAGAACATCAGAGCAACTAAGCTACCAAGAACAATGACAGCACAGAGACTCACCTATGCTAAGAAACCACAGAGTAAAAATCTATAAACAAACAGCATAGAAAACGCATGAACATAGTAGGGTTGTTATCGGTTAACTGGTTAACCGAGTGACCAGTCCTGAAGACATAACAGAGCTCAAAACTACTGGTCCAATTAACCGCTCTGCTGTTTGGACTTTGGCCTTGAACGTGCCCCTAACTCGCCTCGCCCACTCATGTCACCGCAAAAAAATCAAAGCAGATCACCGGCGGTGCTGCACTAGGTGTGTGAGGGGGAGGCGGATGAGGCTTAGGGCTTTTGACCGAGTGGAAGAGATGGCGGGTGAGCCAGACAGTGAAACGCTGGTGCTGGTGATGCAACACGTGAGATGGATTGCATGACCCGTTACATAATACGTATTTATCCCAACAGTGGCAAGCGTATAATAGGCCTACACGTCTGTGGACAGTGGCAATGCTTCGACGGTTTGTTATGTTGTCACTGTGGTGCTGCTATCAACAACTGACCTAGTGGCATGCTGCATTAAGGGTGTGCAGTGAGAATAAAGCCTACTAATCCAGGGGTCGACATCGATCACTGCGACTGACTGACTGACCAACTGACAGACAGACTCACGTGCTTGCGTGTTTCAGGACCTGTTGTTCGATTCCCTCCGAGTCTCTTTGTCCCTGTCTGTCTGTCAGCCTGTCTTTATCGTCGACAGAAGCTAGCTGGAGCTTACTGGTTCTAACGTCTAAGCAATGTGTAAGTTTGGCTTCTGCCACTGCGCTCGCCAGTCTTCCAGTCCCGCTATGTTAGTCACTGAGGACGACGGTTGCACAGCCAGCCGGCGCATGGCTGCTCCGCTGTCTGTCGGTCACGGGTCAGTCTCTACCAGGAATGCATGCTATCAATTCATTAAGCCAGAACTAATCATGTGTCTTTCATTCGCACCCTGAGTCTGTCTCGTCCATCCGCTCTTTCTCAGCAATGTGGCGTTGTTTGCCGCCGGAGTTTGTGTCTAGCGGCGTCAGGCTGTGAGCAGCAAGTGGCGAAATGCCCGTCGGGCGCGTTATCACTCAACGTCTGTGCTGGTTTTGGTGATGGTTAGAAAACTACGGTTAACCAATTAAGTGGTCTTTTTCACCACGGTTAACCGGTTAAAATGAATGGGCGGTCTTAACAACCCTAGAACATAGATAACACTCACCAGTGAGTCCAAGTGACACATGGGGTGGAGGAGCCACGTTTGATGGCAGCATTCTTCCTGCGCTGTCAGTGCTGTCAGTGCCCAAACCTTCCGGCTTATCCTGCATACAAACTACGTTAAAGGTTAAAGGTCGCATATAGCTCCTAATGAGCAAACCCATCTCAGAGCTACGGAGCGTCACTTGTCATATGGGATCACACAGTGTTACCTGCCATCCGACAGAGGTGAACACGCCCCACCTTAACCCCAGCCAGATAGGCCGGTACTCGATTTACCTACCCCGGAGGGATGGAAGGCTGAGTTGACCTAGGCGGTTGGTTACATCCCGAGATGGTTTACCTGCCCACAGGCAGTCGCCCATCGCAGTATTAAC
>Ga0209367_1001793_pt1 | contig 27307 bp, 11 predicted proteins | sample WorMetLIZISLAND2_FD_187412 | JGI IMG/M metagenome (GOLD analysis project Ga0209367, IMG submission 187412) | Marine gutless worms symbiont microbial communities from Max Planck institute for Marine Microbiology, Germany - Olavius geniculatus... ...
TAGTCTTCATTATTATTCTTTATTTCTTACCTTTCTCAGTTTTTCTCTCTTATTTTAGTTTTCTTCACTTCAGTCATTTTTCGAATTTTGTCAGTTTTACATTTAACAGTATATCTATTCTCAGTATCTCTCATTTCATTTTCTTTTAAACATTTGAGTTCTTTTTAGTTTATGTGGTAGATTAAACTGACGGTTTGTTTGTCAGTTTTTGAGTGCAAATTTATGATTGTATTGTAGCCTATCGTATTGTAACACGGCCTACAAGTTAAATACAGCAAGCTACAACGTTCCAATCCAGCAGAAGTCAAGTTTTAACTAGAAGCCCGGTAGAGCCTGGATAAGTGTAAGTTATTTGTTTACTGAACGCTCGGACTGATTACGACTTCGAATACAACAGAATACAATACGCCAACGGCATCCTGGATTAAAATATTAAGGTGGGGAAGGAGCAAAAAGCTGTAGTTTTTCTACAGACAGCTGCAAATTTCGGACAAATGCGATCGTGGGTTCTGGGTGCACAAATGTTCGACGGTGCCCGTAAATTTTTTCAAGTGGGTGATTTTTGCCCCAATTTGGGTTTTTTTAAATAAATATTTTGACACAAAAAAAATTCCGACACGTTAAAATTTAAGGGAGTGGTAGGGGCATTGTTTAGCCTGCCCCTGTCGCTGTAATAAACAGACAACCGTTTACCTGTATGTGGTTGTCGTTATCAGACGAGTCCATATTACGCGTTGATTTTTGTCCATCATCATCATCATCATCAGCAGCAGCAACAGCAGCCGCAAGGTCGTGAGTTTCTGTCATCACGTTGCTGTCTTTGAATTCTTCGTCCGGTTTCCGTCGTTGTGTTTCGTCTTGTTCCACCTCGTTTCCGTCTGTGCGCTCATGCGGCGTCTCGCTCGCTATATTACATATTCAACTTTATTTAGGCCTACCACGCATCAGGCGAGTATTGAATTGAATAAATAAACATAAACAACACGGCAGAGTTCCTACGCCAGAACATCTGAGAATTTTAGACAACCGCATCACAGAAACCCCGCACGCAAACACACATTTGGCTCAAACTTTTTATCCTGTTACGTAACACAGCGCCTGGAAAAGATATACCGAAATGATTGAAAATCTTTACAAATTCAATATTATTTTTTTTCAAATAACTTCGTAAGTAATTTATGCGTAAATCAAACCTAACAGTAACAGACAACTGCAAATGTCGTGATCTTTATAAAACTAAAATACTAAAATTTTGATGACGTAATCGCAAACGGCGTTTAACTTGATAGCTGTATTATGCCCACAATAATTTATAAATCAACTGTTATAATCACCGCACCATTTAATTATGCATGAATAATTAAAGCTGACAAGCTGCTAAATGCCAAGTAAGCAACGGATATCAAATCAGATAAAATCGGGCGTCTAAATGCGCGTACAAAGCGACGTAACTAAACTGAATTGAACTGAACTGACACGGTTTAGTTTTTGACAAACTGACCAATGGGCAAATAAGGTGGGCCCACTGGTCATTGGTTGACGCGTATGTGAGCATAGTCACGTAGGCCAACGACGGCGTTAGATGGTGCCTACTGTAATTACAAGCATTACTGCTTGTCCATTGGGCAGTACGTGAAGGACTAAACCATGCCACTTTGGTTCAGTTCGGTTTAGTTATAGGGTGTATACACGATCCAGCAAACGTCCAGCAAACTTCCAGCAAAGGTATTCAAAATACACGTGCTAATGCTGGACGTTTGTCGGACGTTTGCCGGATCGTGTAAGCACCCTATTACGTCGCTCTGCTCGCGCTTTAATAGCTGAACGTGCTAAAGCTTACGTTCTGGCTGGCCAGAGGAAACAGCATGCTGATCTAACGCTGTAAGTTGAGCATTACTGTATTGGTCTACACCGAGACGAGATTGAACAGCTTCATAGTCGTTATCGATATCACACTGCAATATCAATCAATCAATCTCAGTCAAACAATCTCTTTCACGTCTTGACCCGTTTAGAGGTCTCTGATCAAAGCAACACCATAATGAGATTAAAGAATGTCTGAAGGATAAGAAAAAAGAATTAGTACTGCCATTACTGTTACATAAGACCTGTGCACGCTTATACTAGATAGTTGTTACAATTATAAGCTTAGGATCGATTTTTTTGCGTTTTTTGTATGTTTTTTTTGGTAAGGGTTAAATTTTGTTTTATTATTATGTGTTTATGTGTGCATTGCCTGGAAAGGCCGTCCCCAAAATGACCTATTATGTGTTGATCGGAATGTTAAACCTTAACTCACTTTATCACTCAAAGAAACACCAGAATGACTATACATTTGGTAGCAAATTCTATTGAAATCTAATGAAACCAGCTACATGTATCACCGATCGTCGTGTAAACTATCAAAGCTTCATTTCACGCGACAATGTACCGCGTTCACAGACTTGCTGCTACGAGGCTGTCATGATAGGCCACATTAGAACGCGTGTTGTTGTCCGTCCGTCCGTCCGTCCGTTTGTTACACACGAGTTTTTTACTCGAAAACTAAAAGAGCATAGAAACCACAATTGGTGGGATATTACGAACGTATGGACACAATGCTGCCATTTGCTACCTGTTTACACGCGTGTCCGACCCCTGTCCTCCAATAGACAGCATTATAGCATTGATGACTGTCTGGAAGACAACAGGGAAGATTATTAGAACTGCCATTATCATTACATATGCACACATTATAATTAACAGTTTTTACAATTTTAGGTTTAGGTCGTTTTTGTGTTTTGTGTTTCATAAAGATTAAACTTTCTGTAAAGGTTAAACTTTTTGTTTCGTTACTATGTGTATGTGCAATTTTGCCTGCAAAGGCCGTCCCAGAAATGACCTATACTGTGTCGGGCGGAACGTGAAACCCTACTCACTCACTCACTCACTTACGTGTCCATGGCAACGAGTATACTCAAGCAGAGACCGTCAGTGACATGTCGATATCGGTTGCCAAGCAACGGCGAGTGACTAAATCCCAGCATACATTGCGTGTGGTCGTACAATTTAACATTGATCTTCATCGCACACGAGCGCCAAGCAAGCGTAACGGACGCGCTCAAATTGGCGTGATTAAATGCTATTATCCTCTGCTTTCTGGAACAGAACACCGCTATACCGGTACCGCATTGGCAATACAGGCAGGAAACAGGCGAACCAGTGACTCAAGTCAAAAGGAGGCCGCCCTGCTAAGCTTACCAAACGTACTCAATGAACTTTCGCAATGGTTGTGCTGTTACAACACCGCAACCACAATCATCTGTTATCTATGGAGCCATGTAATTTATCATTATTAGCAGGCTATTGTTTTCGTAGTTTTTGTTGTTGTCCTTGTAGTCAGTTGATAGAATGATAGTGTTGTCTTGTAACATTTCTACCTGCACTTTGATTTTCCCACCGATCTACACTCTCAACGAAGTGAAGAAATTTATTCTACGCTTCACTGGCACATTAACTGCGACGACTTACAGCGCAGCTGACCAGTCCAACTATTAAACAAAAAGCCCATCTGTCGCTAGAGTGGGCCGACCGTATCTCCTATATCCGAAACCCAGCGTCTGATTTCCAGTCGCGGAAAAAGCGATTTGCCACAGTGACTGTAATGACGCTGCTATATCGAACGCTACAATAGATGCGAAGCCTTTTAACTTGTAGTGTGTTCCACACCCGAGACTCGCATTTTCCACTCCTGCAAACGGTGCCTATGTCTCCACTGCCGTATTTTTCGCTCCAAAACTTTCATTTAGCTTTACATACTTTACTTAGGCATATGCAAATATTTACTCTACTGTACTGTTTTGATTAAATAATCTATTTTCTGGCCAGATACCACACGATCCAGCAAACGTCCAGCATTAACACGTGTATTTTGAATACATTTGCTGGAAGTTTGCTGGACGTTTGCTGGATCGTGTAAACACCCCATTACTCTCTCAATACTATTAACTCTTTACTATTCTGCTTTAAACATTTTGCCACAAAATAGTAGTTTAAACGTTTACGTATGCACGATCGTACAGAGCGACGTAACTGTACTGAACTGGGCTAACCAAATGGGCAAGCAGTAATGCATTATAGTAGGCACCGTCTAACGGTGTCGGTGACTGACTATGCTCACGTACACGTCAACCAATGACCAATGAGTTCATTGTGCTTGCCCATTGGTCAGTTCGTCAAAAAACATAACCGAGTCCGTTCAGTTTAGTTCTGTTACGTCGCACTGTACGCATTTTTAGTTTGTTTCGTGCAAAAAAACTTAAATATAAACTAAATTAAACATTACACATAAAATTTAAAACAAACTGATTATACCAGAAGTTTATCAGCTGAGTCATGCACGGTATTGAAGTTTTCGTTCTCGTCGGTCGGTGACGTCAGCGACTTGGCGACTTCCGAACCCGTGACGTCATCAGGATGCGTGACAACGTCATCAATCAGAGAGTTCTGATGCCGAAGCGTCGTCGAGTTTGTTAAACGTTCTGTTACACATCACATAAAATAACTCAATGCCTCAACTACTAAAATAGGGGATACAATAATAGCGTACAGTAATCGAGGTTAAATGTAATGTACGACAATTAGTTAACCACTGGGCAATATTGCAGCTAATTTCTCAAACTCAGATTACTAACTGAACTGGACTGAACTAAACTGACCTAATTTAGTTTTTGACGAACTGACCAAAGGGCAAGCAGGGCAAGCCTATTTGTCATTGGTTGGTGTGTACAAGAGCACTACGTAGTCACCGACGCCCTTAGACGGTGCCTACTCTAATGAATTACTGTTTGCCCATTGGTCAGTTCGTCAAAAACTAAACCGTGTCAGTTCAGTTCAGTTACGTCGCTCTGTGCACGCCTTCAGCCTCGAATATGGCAATTTAATTTCTTGACTGAAACAGTGGGGCCTACCTGCAGACTGGGTGGGGTTAATCGCCGGCAACGGTGCAAATGGATTAAGTTCGTTTCTATCGTCGACGTGTGCGGTCGAATTCATCATTTCAACCGGAAGTCGCGCTTCGTCGTCGCCATATTGTTGTTGCCCACCGGTGACGTCACGCCGCTTCCGCCTACGACGACGACGCTGACCAATCACAGCTCGCTCTGGCCGATCACGTGACTCCGCCGCCATCTTGAAGTCATCGCTTCCTTCTGCACATCGCAAAAACCACTAACACTACTTTTAAGAGCCTACTAAAGTACTAAGCCTATACCGTACTCATGTCAGAACATTGATCTACTTTTAAGCATTTTTCTTACGTGCTCCTAAAACAGTTTTTTTAAATTTTAAGCCAGTTTAGATCAATCTATGCGTGGCAATAGCGATTACAGATGAGTAAGGAAAACTTCCGCTAACAAGGCACAAAATGGTAAATAGAGACAAAAACCCAACGCTAAAATGGATAAAAAAGTCGGTTAGAAATAAAAGATAAAACTCACTGCTGAGGAAATAAAAGCAAGACAAATTTTACGGTAAGACAAACCTTTCGTGTGTAGTTTATCTGTAGCAATGATGTCGGCAAAACATGGGATGACGTTATCCGTAGATGCAAAAAACGTTTTTGACGTTTTTAAAAGTTTCTTTAAATATTTTTTCAACCTTTTTTTAATTTTTTTGTATAAAAAGCGTTTACTAAAATTTAAAAATTTCACCACTAACGTCGAAATGCACTTTTAAACCCACTGAAACGAATTAATAAGCTGCCGTAGTAGTAGTTCAGTTACTTAGTCTAGTGATATTTGGTCTTATGACCACACAGTTGAATAAAAATTAAATAAAATTCTTTTTCTTAGTCTAGTTTTTGCTATGCTGCACATATATTATCAAGTTTTAAGCAAAAGGTTGGAAAAATAGGTTTAACTTTTTTTATCAACGGTTTTTAACGTTTTTAAAAAATTTTTTTCTGAAACGTTTTTTTACATCTATGACGCCGTCAGTTGGTGCGTTTTTATGTCATTAATCAGTTGGAGTAATTTATCATACGGTTGATGGCAGCCACACTTTTGTTTGCTTTTTCTACGTACATCCGCCTGCGTTAACGCGGCTTAACGCACATTGTCATGTTAATACGCTTTTCACCTGTTCATAACGTACGTGAAGTTTTGCTGCTGCCGTCGCCGGTTTTTTTTCTGTTCTGCAGCGCGTAATCTAACCCCTAATCCACTACCTCTATAGTAACTCAATCTACATTATTGCACTCCAGGAAGTGAGTTTTATTTTTAAAAATTGGGTCACAAATTTGGAGTTCTCCTCCCACGCATTTGCTAGATAAACTCGAGTCAGGCAAGACGGTACTCGATTTACTTACCCCGGATGGATCGAAGGCTGAGTTGACGTTGGTGGTTAGCTTAATTATATAAACCTAATGCCGATATGGTTTACCTATTCGGAGACAGTCACGCATCCAGCCAGCCCGACGTATAGTAACTTCGTTGATCGGACACAACGGGTTAACCTCTATGCCATAGTCTACCGCCAAACGTGCTAACAGTTTTGTTTTAAACAATTTAAAGTTTCGTGAAAACTAAGGTTTATACACTAATGTTAGTGTATACCGTTTGTTCTGTTGGTAGTGATGTCCTTAGGAGCATTCGGTGCCAGATCCGATACCAGCGACGCCATGGACCGGTTGTGAATTCGAATCTGTCTTTCCGTGCAGCACTCCGGCATGACGTCACGCACCAGTAGCTCGGTAGTAACGTCATCGCGAGCACTCGTGACGTAATTCTGTCAATACACGCGTGCTAATTAGTCCACCTGGTTGCCATGACAACGCAAACTATTCGGCACCGGAAGAAAAACAGCACAAGTCGTTTATCAGCATTACACGGATTGTTTGAATTTTGTCTAGTTATCAAAAAATGGGCAAGAAATGGCCCAGTGCGTGATTGTAGTACCGTGGCCAAGGATTGTAAATTGCAATCGATAACTTTAGTGGAAACAGCCAGACAGAAGCGGTTGCTATGTGAGATTGATAGGCCTAATATTGCGTGCATCGAGACGAAGGCAACAAACAGACGTTGCTGCCAATTACACTCCCCGGCTCATCAGTCTGTTCGCCATGCGGTGTTGTCTCTATCACGCACAAGCAAGTCCGCTGTTAACTCTTGATAGTCGTGTAAAAGCGTGTATAAACAAAGCGACTAAAGTGAAATGCCGGTTAAGTTGCGTTGCATAAGCTGAACAAACCGAACGAACTGGCGTTTTGGTTCAGTCCATTTCGTTTGCGGGGTATACGGGCTTTGAGAATTATTGCAGTTTCCGTTTTGTATGCCACATTCCATCAATATTTGGCTCGCTTAGTAGGCTATTCCATTTAACATTTCAGCGATTTTCTTCACTTTGCGTTGTTCCATCGATGTTACAATGATCTATAATAATGGAGCACAAAAGGGTTAATTAAAACGTGTGGCGTGTCACGTGACATTTCGCATCAGTGTTTACAGCGAACCTCTGCCAAGAAGAGCGTGATGGTTCGCGCGAGCGTTGGCAAGTCAACTCTGTCGACAATTAACTCTTCTGATTAATTTAAAATTTAATTCATCAGAATAAATGATACACGTCACATTGACGTCATGCTCTCGGTGTCTTATCATTGTGCGTGCATCTCGTCTAGCACTTTCGGCGAAAACGCTCTGGCGTGGGCGATTTCGCCTATACCTATTTCACCGTTGTGTGGTCTGTCGTCTGTCACATTTGTGCAGCCTGCTTAAAACAATTCGACGGATTCAGATGTCGTACAGTTACAGTTGCGGTGTCACATAATAGCCGGTGCTAAATAGAGTCCCTATCCTCTAAGGGAAGCCTGGGAAGGGTGGATTTAAGACCTGAACTCTCAGCCAACACTTAGCTTATTTATGCGTCGCCGGAAACAGCAACGATCGCCGATTTCGCCTCTTACGAAATAACTTTCCACTTATTTTGTTATTCTGTCTGCGTGTCTGTCAATACCTGTCGATTGCTTATTGAGACTAGTTGTCTTTATTCAGTCAATAACAGATAGTGATGATGACGATGATTTTTTCCAACTAGTAATACTTTCTGTGAAACGAGGTATCTGTCCCGTTGCCGCATATCAAGTTATTCACGCTCGTTGGCTAAAATTTGCTACAGCCGCTGGTTGTCCCCAGCAGTTATTTCAGCCTTAAAATTTTTGTTATTTAGGTCACAAATAATAAACTCGAGTCTAATGGATTGACGGACTGTTACCTGTACGAGTGAAATGTTGTGTTGCTCGTCTACCAGTGTCAGCTGAAGACACGACATTCTTCCCGAACTTTCCAGCATCAATCCTGCAGGCACGTTCATGCATGACACCCTTCCATTTTCATTGCTTCCAATTCCACCTGCGTACGACTTGCTACAACAGACGGCGGGCTCATCAACTTTACGTCTTCGCGGGCTCGACCGCGACAATGATGACGTTATCCAGACATCCTGTGATCTAGATAAATCACGTGACACGGTCAGGAACGACGTGACGTCACCGAGGGCCGCCCGTGACGTCACGGGAATCCCGCGCGTCGTGTAGAAGCCACGTGACCGCCGGGTTTCCCTGTCGTCGAAGCTGGTGCGTGACGTCATCATTTTGGGTTGGCGACGACGACGCCGTTGCCTTGGCAACCCCAGTTGCTGCTGCTGCTGCTGATGATGATGGTGGTGGTGATGGCGGTGTTGTTGCGGATAAGAATCCGGGATCAGCGGATCAAGTCGCTGGTGGATTCGTTCTCCGGCGGCTGGCGGATTACGATCCGTGATCCATCGATTTAAGTCAGTCCTCGATGTCGCCGGCGCCGGCGGCGGAAATTCTCCGTACCGTTGTGTGACGTCATCGTGGATCGTGGTGACGTCACGTTGGGAAAGCCCGCCGCGGGGTGTTTTCCTGCTGACATTACTGGAGAAATCCCCCTGCAAGTGATGTCGTGAGCGGCTGTTCAACCAGTTGTAGTACAGACCCATTCCCTGACGCCTGTAGTCGGCCACCGACGTTGTCACGTGATCAGACGCCATCTTGATGACGTCACCGCAAATTACGTCACCGATAAACGCGCGCTCGAGCAGCAATGAACAATGAGAATACCGCTAAATATTCGCGTTAAGGTTTTTATGCGGTCGTCCTGGTGAGCCGCGTTAGGGGTCTTGCCCGCCCGTCCATCTGTCTGTTTCGAATGCAGGCTTCTATCTGTTCGAACAAATTTTCGAGCAGTCCTAAACCACACTTAAGCGAACAGTAGAACACCCGAGTGATTGTTAGTGCTGTAGACTAGCACTGAGTCGAACTAAAGTGTTCTATCGGACGTTGATGCACGTGCACTTTTCTGCCGCTCTGCTGCGGCTACTGCCTATCTATGTGGTTGCTGTGTGTGCTGCCACACACCGTGCCGACACGGCGATTCGTTGGAGCTATTATGAATAGCATAATTGAATAGCATAATTAACTAGAAAGCAGTCAGAGCCCGCACAGATCCGCCAAGACAATGTTGTTCGCTAGGTGGCAGCACTATCTTCGGTTTTGCAGCGGTTTCCCTTATGCCCCATTGAAAGCGCAATGGTAACAAAAATTTTAAAGTGATCCAGAATCCAGGATTCCTTCCGGATCACCCCAAAAATTGAATCACTGGTAGTTTGTGCCATTCCCGACATACCCTTAAAATTTCAGAAAGATCCGTCCATAACTTTTTGAGTTATCTTGCTAACAGTCAGACCGACAAACAAAGTCTAGCAAAAACATTACCTCCTTGGCGGAGGTAATTATATCACTGTAATTAAAAAAACGAACAAACGTTCTTTGTTAAAACAATTTTGCCATGCTGGGATTTTGATAGTAAGTAACCTGCGCGAATAGTTAATTTAACTGTTCGTCTTTTCTGCCTACTTCATGTTCTTAGTTGTTATAGTCTGTATAGTTAGTGAGAACATGTTTAGGAGCCTATCTTTTTCGCTTCCTGTCTGTCGTTCTGCAGTGTGGGTCTATTCAAATTTCCCAGTGGACTGTGAAATATGCACACTTCTGTGCTATAATAACCGCTCAAGGTCATCCAAGGTCGTTAAAATGTCGCAATTTGCTCTGCGTGCACCATGCCATTGAAATAACAGTCGAACTTTCTCTGGTAACAAGCATTTAATTTTATTAAACAACACAAAATGCAACATACGCGACAAAATACCACTACTCATACCATAGCAGATTTATTTACATCAGAGTTTAAGTTAATCTACGTCCGTGTATAGCTTACAGTATAGCCTAAACGTGTGTCGCACGCTCCGGGTTGAGTTACCGGTAAAAACAACATGTAATTATAACATAATTTACAACTCTAACTATACAGAGTAATTGCGAATATTAATGCCCGACAAAATAAATGACACCGGCAAAACGTACAAAATAATATAGGCCTAGTTCTCACAACTGGTAAATTTGTTATCTTCAATTTCTTTGGAAATATAATATAATCAAATTTCATTTATGTAAACTTTTAAAATATAAAAATTATGCTCACAGTCACATTGCAAAACATACGCTGTTTGCTTAGCGCACGTAGTAAATACGTTGCAAAAATGTTGCAATGTTCTATTGAGCATGTAAATACGGCTTAATATTGGTCCGGTGCTTAAGAGACGGAGCCTGACGTTAAATCGTCGTGAGGTAGTAAACTTGAAACATCCGAAAATCACGAACGTAAACGTAAATAAATACATCACACGGCGTTAACTACGACCGTACGGCGCTCTTATGTTTTGCACGTACATACCGCCAAAGACAATTGATACTGAAAATGGGTCTAAATTTCGATCATTTCTAGTCCAAGAATTAGACCACTTAGACTCTAAACATCTAAAGGGAAACTCACGAAAACACGATTGTAAACCATTATTTTGTTAGTTAAGTTTACTTAAGTTGTGTTTTTTTATTATTTGCATTTAGCCTTCATTTGTTTGTACCATGTTTATGGTGAATAAAGTTTCGTGTGTAAACACAAAAAGTTTGCGGTGTTTCCTAGACCATTTGGACGCTGTAGACCTGAGAAACTCCCGCCTGTCCGTTGGAGCAGACGAGATATATCTGTCCTGTGTTTGTGGTAAAAGTTTCCCAGTCCGTGGCGGGGGGAGTATCGAACCAATGAACGGGGACAAATTTTTCAGTCCCCTGCCACCGATAGATAACCCCACGACCACTACTGCTACTAATACTACTACTGGACGTCGCGGTAGCAGCACGGCTTGTAGTCCTGGCGTTGGCACGCACACTGTCTGGGGTGGTATAGTACTCGGCAGATATGAGGAAGTGGTCGTTGCCGACTCTGAACTCCTCCCAGTCGTATACACTAACAACAACAATTTATCAACGATATTTTATTTTCCGAAATAGGCTTACTACAGCAGTTCACTGTATCATATTGTATCGAAATAGTAAACACAGGCTAATTGTTTTTAAGTCCACATCATTACGACATTTGTAACATAAAAAACGTAATCTATCACATCACAATTAATAATTCTGTTTTCATATCGAGTTGTAGTTGCTTTGTAATCATAATAGGCCTAGGCCTGGGCATTTTGGTTGCACCACAATTTGTTCAAATTTTTCTTAAAACTATATCAACGAAAACAAGAAAATTGGGCTAATGCTCACGAGACGCGCGAAAGCCTATAGCAGTTCCTGTTCGCAAACTGTCAGTCTATATCCAGCCATTTCGTCGCGAATTTTACGGGGGTACCGCTTTTTGAAGCCCTCGTGGGCAGGTTTTCTTGAACCTAAAAATAGAGACTTGGACAGTCGAAATCTAAGTTCAGTGCTAAAAATTTCATACGCAGCTTGTTCTATCTCAATTGGTTTCGGCGCAATTCGCTCTTGAAATGCGTCTTGCAGCCCGAAATCGCGAAAAAAAATCCATAATACCCCCTATTTTAGCGTTCAAGGTCATCCAAAATCAATAAATTCGGTGGCAATCGAGAGAGAGTTTAGACTTCATATTAGTGATTAATAGTAATATAGGCCATCTCGCACCGTTCTTAAGATACAGCGACTTATTGGCTAAAAATCGCAAATTTTTCCCACTTCCCTCTCATTTGGCGCTTTCGTTCGGTGTGACCCCCTTCGAATTTATGGAAAAGCTTTACGGTTTCTAAAACTAAAGTCTTCCAGGCAGCCAAAGGTGAAGATTTTGTGATCCTAGCTTGCACGGTTTTTGACTGATCCACCCGTGTGACGGACGGACGGACAGACAGACAGACGGACGGACGGGCAGAATTGCGATGGCTAAGACGCGCTGAAAGCAGCAGCTGCTTTCGCGCGTAAAAACTGTTAACGACACAAGCTAGCAAAAAATTCCAAAAATCCACTATTCTTCGTTTTAGGAGCAACGAAGTTGAAATTTTGAGCATGCATAATGTCTGGATGGAAATTTTCAGCTGTCTGTTTGAATTTTTTTTAGCTCTTGACGCCGTTGTTTATAATTTGTTCAGAGTTACAATATTAACATGCTATTGTGTCAGTAAAGGCCACTCTGAGCTTTGTGGCGTCACCTAGAGGGTGCGACTGACCTGCGAGTAGTGATGTGCTGGTAGACATCGAATTGTTTGCGTACTTTGTCCAATCGATACACCGTCGATCCGCCCGCTACCCTTGCTCTACTGGCCTGACTAGCTAATGACATTGATGATGATGATGATGCTGATGCGGTGGCTGCAGCTGCTGATACAAGGTAATAGTCGTTGCCGATACGAAAGAACTCCCAGTCAACCACGTCCCACGTCTGCTAGCAATCAATATCAGTCAATCAATCAACACGCTTCGTCACAGACATTCTTCGAAGTTTCTGACATTTGGGGACGGTAATCTTTAATTTTTCGAGCCAAAATTGGCACACCGTTTACTCCTGAGCTGAAAAACGTGTTTTTTTTCAAATTTTGTTTTTTTTCTGATTTTTTTTTGTTTTCGAACACAAACCGGTATGAGACAGATAAACACGGAGAGGTATGGACAGACAACAGTCGGACAAACGGATAAGCAAGACCTGTAATGTGGCCTATTAAGACGTTCGCAATCGCCGCATAACAGCGTTACTCAGTAAAATAAAATAGAACGAAAATTCATAACTTATCAACCAAAAACTTTCAACAGCTCTCTTACCAGCAACTTAAAACACTCAAGCACTGACTATAGTCTAACTAATTAATTGATTTGTATACCAAGCTGAGTAACAGACTGATTTCGATAACGAACGACGTAATAAATGTTTTACTGTTATTTTTACTGCTAAATACATCGAAAACGTTTTATTCACGGCACTGACACTGCTCGTTAGTTTATGTCATAGGAAAGTTAATCAGCAGGCACAAAAACAACTTGCCTCTGTAACAATTATTCACAAAAACGTTCTCTTTTAAAAACTCAAAGACAACCTAAAACAACTTTTTAAAAAGATCGAATGAACAAAAAATAGAAACTATAGTAGTAGGCCTAGTAGTAGCAGCAGGTTGTTCTTGCTGTATTAAAGTTGTGCAATCTGACTCCACATAATATTTTCCCGCGACAATTTGGCCTTAATTTAACGTAACTCTGATCAGCTAAACGAAACTAAAAAAAAACAGCAGTATATAGAAGTTTTAGCACGGTATACCGTATAGGCTAGGTAATTTAAAAAGATAAAGCAAAAAGCAACTGGCCTTAATTGTCTGGAAAGGAATAAAGCGTCCGCGCTGCCAGAAGTAGATAACTGAGTTCTGCTGAGAAACTGATAACATTGATGATGATGATGATGATGATGTTGCGACGACTAGAAAGTGATAACTGTCCACGGTAAAGTGCGTCCAGTCTCGCGCTCCCGTGACCTCTATCGTCTGAATGTCCTTGAAACGACCTTGACCCTCACCTTCGGCGTCCTCCACCACCCACTCGTACAGTACAGACTGACTCCACGTCACGTTGTCCAGACCGTCTGTGTTAAGCCCAAATTCCATTACGCCGACTTTGCGACAAAGTCTTTGTCGCCGACTTTCCTCGTGCATTATAATGGACAAAATTCAATTAGAGCAACACGAACGGGGTTGTCACGGACTTGTCACGGACTTTGTCGCAAACATCTCGACATGTCGAGGTGGTTTGTGTCCGCGACTTTCATGATTTGTGTCTACGACTTTCCCCGTGGAAAAGTTTCGGTGAAAGTCGGCGTAATGGAATTTGGGCTTTACACCACAAAGTACAGAATGACGGATCTAGCTCATATTTTATCAATTCGTTGACAAGTCCCTTGCCCGCTAACAGATTTGGATGAAATTTTACACGAAATAAATTTTTTCGACACTGATTAACTATGCCAAATTTTATCCAAATAAATTGTGGGGGTCGATTTTTTGCCATTCCGTATAGAACGTGGTACCGCTGTTAATGCAGGACTTGAACTACCGTCGGCGGCGGGAGGTAAAACTATTCACACACTCAGTATAAAGTTTTAAGTAGTAGAAATTGACACTTTTTCATAATTACTTTTAAGAAATTACGAATAATTGAATGCTAATTCCGTTTACAAGCTAGCAGTCATAATTGCGACAAAAACGCATTTTCGTGCTTAGTAGCGGAGCCATAAACTCTAACAAATGCAGTGAAAGTAGCATCGTGACAGCGGGAAAGCAAAGGAAAATGGCCCTTTCTTAAATTATAGCTGCAAGAAAATGTTCGAAAATTTTGTTCCTGTCAAAAAATGCAGCATTCGAGTCTATTATTTCCTTTTTTGACAAAAAATTATGAACAAAATTGAAATTTTAAGCACCCGTGCATAATCATTTCTGTCGAAAATTTGCAACTTTTCTGTCCCGCCCACTTTTTAATCGACGACGCCGCTAGTTGTAAACAGCTTAAAATGTAGATTTTTCTGAAAAAAAACGAATGATTTAAATGATGTCATATGCTCGTCGTGACGTCATTGCAGCTACTTTATTATGCTTTTATTAACGTGACTTTAATCGACATTTTATTATTTATTAAAGATTATTTATTAACGATTACAATTTTATTATTCGCCTTCTCGATTTCTCGGCAAAAAAATCGCGCAGCTCGGAGGAGATTGGTTTGCCGTGCCGCCAATGTTCGCATTAGCGAATATAGGACACCGACGACGACGACTTTTCGATTTCGGCGCCTGCAGCGTCTAACACTCTAACTCGTATCGCTCGTTGGAGTCCCACCACTTCTTTTTTTACAATGTAAGCGCTGTAAATAAATAATACTGCACAGACCGTGTAGCAGTGCGGGGTCATTGGCTACGATGAGGTAGTGTCTGCCGTCAATGCTGAAGTGCTCGAGGTCACGTGCAGACCACGTGATCAGTTCCTGGTGTAAACGGAAACGACGTCTTCGTCTGCTCCAAACGTAGATTAGAGACTTCGACGCACGATGACGACTTATGCCCTGATTAGCTACCGCCAGATAGAACTAAATATCGTAATCAATCAATCAATTAATTAATTGCCAATCAACTAGACTGTCAAGCTACACTGTGTTCCAAAAAGGGATGTCGACATTATCGATCAGAAGTTCGGTAGGCCTAAGGTGAGAAATTAACTGAGCGTCATTTAAGGGGGGAAAGGGCATGAAGTTTACTGACCCCAAGGATCTATGATTTTATTTTTTCCTGTAAATCTTATTTTTAAAACAGTGTTACTGCTGCAAGAACAATACGTTACGTACACTGAAATCCCCAAAAATTACTTAGACCCCCTAAAGATTTACTGAAATGACGCCACTGATCCGAAGACCAGTTATGTCTGAAATATTATGACCAAAATTATTAAAACAAGCGGACAGGTCGCTACGCTCTCTGTTCGCTTGATCTTTGTCATAGTATCGGCCTGCGGCCTCCATTTTCGGCCCTTACGGCCTCAACTCGGCCTGCGGCCTCGATACGTCCACAGCGCTGCAGCGTAGCCGCTATAATTATGCTGATGATGCGTCACCATAGTGACGACGTCTATATGACGTCATAGCCAATCGCAGTCTAAACTGAAACCGAGGTAAAATTATTATAAGATCTGTAAATCCATCTTCAAGTTACAATTAATAACGTCGGGGTCCCTTTTGGGGACACGGTGTAAGTGCAGAGGTTCACGAGTTGTCGTGTTTACAGACGAACGAAAGAAAAACTCAGCTAGAACAATACTGTTGTTGTTGACGCAGACAGTATCAAATCATTCAAGACGTAGATCGGAAACTGACGCACGGTGACGACTTGTGCCCTGGACAGCTACCGCCAGTGACGCAGTGACGTGCAAATTCGTCCATTGGGGGTTTCTCGAATGGGTGAACTAAAAATTTTCTAGTATTATAAATACCTTTTTTGTTGACGCAACTACAGGTCATACTTCCCGACAGATTTTCGCGCGCGATGGCTCAAACAACGCGGCCTCATGCAAGGTCCGGCGTTCGCTGGTACTCATTGTGCCTGTTGTTTACCCACGAAGGGATGGCCAGGCTGAGTTGACCTGGGATAAGGTATAACATGTAATAGAACAATGTGATTTACCCGTTTTCCGATGACGAAATGTTCCCAGCAGAATGCGCCCAGAGTGTATAGCGACTGGTAGACGGTGAAATGGTCTTTGCTCCACTTGAACAGAGTCGACTGCTGCTTACGCCTTGGCTCATGGCGGTCCAATGTGGCTGCCGCCAGGAATAATCCTTCGTCCGGGACTCGAAATATCTCCAGGTCAGATACCGGGGCTGAGGTAACCAGGTCTTGATGCCATACGATGTAGTCCATGCGACCAGTGTACTGGCGATCTACAGTAGGAAAAGTACAAGTAGTCGTTGTAGTAGTATTTGTTGTTGTTGTTGTTGTTGTAGCCTATAGTTGTAATGTAAGCGTTATTAACGTTAGTGGGTGTTGTGAGAAAAAAACTTCGTGTTTCTGATCAAACACCGTAGCCGAACGTTAGCGAGAGCTTGTGCGTTCGGAAAAAAAATTACCATTTGATGAAAAATGTTCTTTCAACGATACTAAATGTGCTGCTGGAAATCCCACGTTTGAGAAAATTGAACGGCAGAATAGAAATTTTGTGCATCCGTAATTTCATCTGTCGGCAAGTTGCAGTTGTCTGTCAAAAAATTGCAACTTCTTGCCCCCTAACTTTTTGAACCCACTAACCGCTGCGTTAATGTATCTCTGAAACTTTCTTATAACCCGTTTACACGATCGAGCAAACATCGAGCAGACATCGAGCAAACGTCGAGCAAACATCAAGCAGGCCTGATGGAACCCTGCCCCCTGGCTTAAATGTAGGCTTAGGCTTAGCACACAGCTGATTACAACCCGCTGATTACAGCTGATTATAGCAGTTACAACCCGCCCGCCTTCCTAATTAGCATGCTAATTATCATAGCTCGTCGAGCTAGCTCGATGTTTGCTCGATCGTGTAAACGGGGTATTAGAATAGCTCAACAGAGTTGATGACAATGACGACGTTGTAGACAGATTAAATGTGTTGGCAGTGTAACGGCAAAGCTTCAAACTTAACGATCGAGAGGTCATGTGTTTGACACTTTTACTTTTAGTCTGGTGGCTATCAAATAGTTACTACTCTGATGGGTGACTGTCGGCAGACAGTTAAACCATCTCGGTATATAACCAACACCAACGTCAACTGGGCTTTCCATCTTTTCATGGTAAGTAAATCGAATACCGGCCCGTCTGGCTGGGGTTAAGGCGGGGCGCGTTCACCTATGTCGGGCGGCAGCTAGCACTGTACGATTACATATGGCATGTGACGCTCTGTAGCTGTCTGCTGGGTTTCCTACTAAAAGCTATACAGCACCTTTACCTTACCTTTCAACCATTATCTTACGCGCACCTGTATGCTGTAGTACAGACTGCCAGACGCCGCTGTAGCACACTTGAAGTGATCTGCGGTAGACGTCGTAGTGTAGTTTACCAGTCTCCGACCAACCACATGACTCTTTCTGCCAGCTGACAGCCGGGTCCATAGCAGCACCGCCAACCAACGCTGTCAACAGATACAGTGAAGTTTTCATCCGACGCAACACAACGTACGACCAGTTGTAGCGTAAACAAGGAAGAGAGCAGGAGGCCTAACCATTTTTCTCCATACGAAACGAGACATAAACACACGTTTGACTACACTAAGTTTTTGCCAATTTGGTCAGTTAATTTTCGGGAAAATTATCAAAATTGTTGCCACCAGATTTCATGTTTTAAAGCTTTAATGCACTAAATTTCATTTCGGCTGGAGCTCCACTTTAGACCCCGTTGGCCAGCCTGGCCGGGAAGCTCACAGCGCTGCCCCAAAGCTAGATTTTAGAAGTTTTGCTTTTAAAGCGAAGGAGAGAAAGAAAAGAGCGGAGAAAAAGAAGAAGACGAAAAGAAAGAAAACCCACCAATTCACATACAATTTCTGGCTACGCCATTGCGTTGCGTCCGCTACGTCAGCTGCGTTTGTTGCGTACTTTTCTTGCGTTCCTTGTGTTTGTCACGTACTTCCTTGCGTGCGTCGCGTTGCATGAAAACCCCGCTTAACGCCGCCGTGGTTATACAAGTGAAATGAAACAATACGACAATGCGTTATAATGCGGCTGTCTTAATAGGCCGCATTACGTTTCTGTCCGTCTGTTTGTCAGTAATGTCACGTTCTTTATGTAATTGTTTTGCTTTCTGTTGTATACGTGTACTGTGTGTGTGCCAGTGCTTGTGCAAATTCGTATGAAGGTTTAACTCACCTATTGCTACCATGTTTAATAAATACAATGTAGGCCTATATCTAGAAAAAGTCGGATTTTGAGTGCTTGTAAACTCTTTCCATGCCCTCAAAGCAAATAGCATCAAATTGGTAAACTTAAGCCCATTGCATTCCATACACATTAGAAATTAACTCTGAGCCTACTATGCGCTTATGATTCGTTAGCCACTGGGGTACAGAAACGTGTTTTGATTGACACATTAAAAAAAATGTTATAGACATGCTACGTTTCTCAATAAATTCTCACAGCGCGGTATAGTTGCAGATAACACAAAATAACGCACGTGTGACAGGGAACTGAGATAGCGAAGGTCGGTTTGAAGGACAAGCGTACGACGAAAGGTCAGATCCGGCTAGTAGTATCACGTCCTTCAGTAAACCCTGTGAAAATATGCACGTCCATCATTGCCATGATCAGTGATAAATGAAAAACAACGTCGCAGTTGTTAAAGGTTAAAAATGTATTGTAAATGTTTGGTGTTTTATATAATTTCACACGTACCTATGCCGAAATGTTTTTTTCGTTTTAAATATGTAACTTGTACGTATTTTGGTTTAGTTTATTTTAGTTGCATGCTTCGTATACACTCCTTACGTAGTTTCTGAACACGAGTCTGACTAACGTAAGCACTGCCAAATGGTATCAACTGTTTTACTTTTACCTTTGCTTTTGCGTTCATTATAAGGCCTAAAAATCTCTGTGCTTCCGGTCGCCGTCTGTCTCTAGAAATTTTTTTTCGGATCCTCAAAAATATTAAGTGCAATTTCAGTTTGCTTTCAAAGTTTTACTAAAAAATACTGTTTGCATCTAATCCGTAATGCTGCAGTATCTTAACTTTAGTCTTCATGTCTACTATTTAGTGTTTTTGTGTGAGTTATAGTGTAATATTACATGAAATGTCATGATATAAAAAAATAAAAATCAAACAAAAAAATCCGCCACCGTTTCAACTTTTTTGCCGGCAAAAAAGCACAGAAATTTTAAAGGCCTATACATAAGTACACCTGACCCTGAATCGTTCAGAAGCTCGTCGGCCGCACGTGGCGATGTGTATGTCGTCAAAGCGGATGTTAATGCGTGTCGGGAACGGTCTGCGCAGGCGTCGTTGTTTGCGCTTGCCGCAGTCGGTTCTTGTGGCCACGCGGTCAGCGGTCACACTCAGTACGACGCTGTGCCACGAACCGTCGAATACCGGCACGCCTTTCATTTCTACCACCTGCATACCGTGACGTTAATCGAGGCCATACTTACGAGGACGAGGACAAGGCCAGAACCATGAGTTTCAGGTCGAGGTCAAAGGTCAAGACGGAGGTGAAGAAGTATTTTCTCTACCACGCTGCAGACGAAAAATGGTTAGGCTTAAAAAGTTCAATGGTATAGTTCTTCATAGAAAACCTCTATCAGAGCTACAGAGCGTCACCTGCCATATGGGATAATACAGTGACAGCTGCCATCTGACACAGATGAACGCGTCCCGCCACAAACCCAGCCAGACAGGCCGGCACTTGATTTACCTACCCCAGATGGATAAAAGGCTGAGTTGATATTGATTATATACTAAGATAGCTTATTTATCCGCAGACATGTCACCTATCCAAGTAATAACCACTCGATTCGTGAGTTGAACCAACGACCTAGCGATCGCAAGTCTAACCTTTTAACCGTTACATTACGTAACCACCACTAAGAAAAAGGAAAGTTTGTAATTTATTTCGCCAGACAAATGTATTCAAACAAAACAACACAAAAATTACATTTTGCTACCACTTATGGTTTAATAGAAATTATTAAAAAAACGCTTAACTTTTTGTGACAAAAATTAAAATTAAAATACATCTAATTTATCTAGACGGAATACCTGGACACACAGATGGCGAGTGTTCAGACAAAAAAATACACACGTTTTGTTTTTTTTTAATTGGAAAAGCGTTAATTTTATTCTTAAACGTTTATTATAGTGAAGACCTGCAGAGAGTATCGGTGTGGTGTGGTAAACCGAGTGTGGCGTGGATAGAAAAGTTGTAGACGACTTTTGCGCAGTCGAACCGCCAGCTTTGGCCGATCTGAACCTAACACACAGTAAAAACAGCTTTAGTCAGTTAAATCAGTTAATCGCTAAGTCAACGTTGCTTTAATAACAAAACTACTTCATAGTAGACTCAAAAATAACAAGGTCGTTAAGCCTCGCTCAAGGTTAAGTACTGCTCGCGCGTATCCGCAGTATCATGCACACGAAAACGCTCAGTATGTCCATATGACCTTGATTTTTAACTTTTGACCGCGATATTTAGCAAATATCTAGAAGTTGTCAAGATATGTTCAAGCAAAATGTTATCAATTCAAGTCCAGCGGCTCCTGAGTTACTGAGTTGACAAAATTGGCGGCTATGCTAAAAATACTGCCGTCGCTTTCACGGAGAGTAATAAACTGGTTCAAATGGTAATGTATGGGTATGAAAGTTAGCACGTTATCAGCTTTAATTTCAATGTTGTAAATAATGTTGTTGAGTGTACAACAGGATAAAACACACCTTTTATATAAGCTCTATAAAAACGTGACCTTTTGATTGGCGTATTGAGTAAGTCCATTGCTTAATCCAGAATACTGCAGTTTTTTTATATTTATTAGGTTTTATCGTTTTCCTTAAGTAAGTAAGTTTAAATGCAAAATTAATCATTATTTCGTTAGTTATTTAGTTTAATTTTTGTATGCAAATATTTTAAAACGCCGTCGTTTATACACTGGCCGTTCAGCTCTTATAAAAATTAAAAGTTTTGGAAAACATCAAGAACGTGTGCTTTTCGTCAAAAATGGAAACGGGCCCACGTCTATAAACGATTACATGCAGACGAGACTACATTATAGGGCTACAATAAGTCTTTTGCGTGTACCTCGTCGAGTAATAGCAAAAAGACACTGCGCGACTTCGGCGGTTTTCAGCTTTCGCCTGTCAGACATTTTGAACGTGAACAACAGCGAAAACTCCTCGGGAAAGTACGCACAGCGCGTTCCCGCTGGTCGTCCGTGGGTGCTGAGCAACCTGGCCGCTAGGAATGAGAACGGATGGTGACTGTGCAAAAAGGTGTCCTCGTCGAAGGGATGCAGGAATCGGAAAGCGTGTACGGCAGAGTGACGGTCGTACGCAATCTCTAGACTAGGAGGCAGCTCGTTTCTGTCGGGTACCAGATAGCGCAGTAGGTCTATTGGTTTCAGATCTACAGCGCACAGCCACATGTATTAGCTAGAAGCGATCAAACATCTCAACCTCTGCCAGAGACAGTGCTGCCACTTAACAAATGCAAAAGGCTTAATGCAGCTCTTAACACTAGGTGGGTCTCAGATCTGAAATCATCGCAATGCACGTATTATGTAACAACGGTTTGGACGCAATTGAGTTTAATGGTAATTAATATATTTTTCTTACGCAACATATAGCTCAAAGTGATTTAACCACAAAGCGGGCAGAGCTGCACACATCTCGGATCCACCAGAATAAGTAGAACAGTTTTAGGCCTATTTAATTTTTTTTACCGTTTTTCGTCTATTCTATATTTCGTTCAGAAAAAAATTATAGCCATTTACCAGAATAGCTAACGCAATATTATAGCGCTGGCACTACGTATTATGTTACTAAAAATTACAAAAAATGTCCGGGGAAAGACTTGTAGGCCTATGTTTATTACTGCACAGCCGAGTACGAAGAAGACCAAAGAACACGTGGATAGGATATTTGGAAAAATGGACAGCAGGTTTTAAATATAGCTGGTCTAGCTGGAGGAAGCCAAAGACGCCAACACAGGGCTAAGATAGATCTAGAGAGAAGTGGTCTGTGCAGCCCGTGTTCCACTGGCAGCGACAATTAGGCATGACCAAAAGTCAAGTATATGTTATTATTACATTTTCGTCTTTTACAAGCTGACCTTTCTTGCGAATCATTTATCATTCTCACTGATAAATGGTCGGTACTTTGATATACGGGTACAGTGCGTCTATGTCTCTCTCTGTACGTACGTACATTATATGTCAGCGTATTGCTGTCATTGACTCCATATATCACTGTATGACAGTATACAACAAAGCTGTCTCTGGGGCATGCACGCGCCTCCGAATAAAATAATTACCTACAGCTAAGATCATATTTCACTAGGCCTAACTGTCAGCCCGCCGTGTATGTCTTGCGGTAAACGTGACACAATGTTCGCTATTAGGTTTACAGCTGCGCTTGTCACACAGTCACATTACAGATCACATGCAAGCCTGCGCTATATTATTATAAAGGCACAGGATATTGATCCGGCAGCCGTATCGATAGCTTCTAGGCTGCCGATACGGCTGCCGATTTGGATGGCTTTCGCCGGTACGTACAAGCACCGAATGGTGCTTATAAGTACCGGCTAAGGCCGTACGTGTCCATGCGGTACGGCGAGCACCCTTTGGGCGCACGCCGTATCGCCGCAGGGACACGGCGGCACCGGAGCAACTGACCGTATTCAACCGTACCATCACGGATCGCCAGTCAGCCAACCGGCACCTCAAGCCTAGCAAGTAGACCATCACAGATCGGCAAGTTTTCTGCTTGTTTGCAAGAATGTCGAATATACCACCCATATTTTACTCTAATTTGTGGTGTCCATTACTGTCACGTACATCTTTGAAAAACGCTAACCCTAATCCATAAACCCTACACGTTAATATTTACACGAATTCTAGTGTTCGGGTGGTCGCTGTACCGCCGCAAAACATTGTACCCATTAGCATTCCCTAGGTGGCGACTGCGTGATGCGTCATGTCAATCAGTGGCAAGCCCCGCCCACTCTGCTGAAAAAATAGCCTAAATGCTATTGTTACGGCTGCCGGATTAATAGTCATCAGGTATTATGGAATTTTTTAGTTCGCCACATACTACTAGCAACTAGTTCTTAAATAGTCTATACACGCAACAAACACAGCAGAACAATTTTTCTACTAAATTCTGTTTGGCTCTAAATTAGGCTTATTACTAACACTCCGACGTTGGTGAATAAAGACATTCACCACAGGAAAGCCATAACGGTATTCAAACTTTGCAGCTTTAGGCTGTTCGTCGTCAGTCGGTAGATAAAAAGCAAACAATGGAAACAAAATAATATCAAAATAATCACATAAATAAAGTCAGCGCGGTGCAGAGAGACGATGTTCTATACTGACCAGTGCACGGGCGTGGAAACTTGTTGTCTTCAGCAATTGTCATTTTCATCATCATCATCAGGAGCAGCAGCAGCAGCAGCATCGCTGGACTGACGTCAGTTTATCGTCACCACCATCATTGTTTTTATCCGCTCATTTTATCATCAGGCTGGATTCAAGCGACACGATAGACTTTGGACGTACGTCGTTTCTACAAAAAGTTTATTTATTTATTTTAAACTTGGAAACACCAAGTAGGCAGGCAATGTTAATGTCACTTTCGAGCACCACAGTAGAAACAACGCAAATACTAAAAGACCGATTACATAAAACAAAACATTAAACGAAAAGGGGGAAACAAACGCAAAAACGAATACGCAACTAATTCAGAGACAAAAATACTATTAGTATTCGCACAGGATATTCATCCGGCAACATTACTAATAACCGCTAAAACTGGCAAGTTTGACTATATTTTCGAATACAGAGGCGCGAGCATCAAATTTTTGAATTTGGAAAATTACTCTTTCGAACAAATAGCCATTTCTCACCGGGGTGGTTATTAATTCGACTGCCGTATTAATAGTCAACGCGATTAGTATTGCATGGCTTTACTTCGTGTCTCAAAAAAACTAAGTAAGATTGATTTTGTCAAAACTTCGCTAAATTTCCACCGACTTTAATAATTTATTTAACAAACAGATGGCTAAGGCATTAAAATTATGTAAGGTGCATTCATTTTTTACTTTACTTTGTGTCAACACAATACTATGTTAAACTCTGATGTTCCGAATTGCTAAAATAGGCTATGGTTATTAAAATCATATTGCTCACACTTGCATTATCAATACCGGATAAGGTGCCACGTGATTTGATAATTTTTTGGTGCTAAATATTCTATACTGAAAATAGCAGAGGACAAAACTGCTGACGTTGATAAACTCAAAACACGTCCGGTCGATGAGTGAATGCGGTACCTACGTGTGACTAATTATCGTTGATGCCGCTATCAGCCAGTGGCGTCGTCGATTAATACCCCGTTTACACGATCGAGCAAACATCAAGCAAACGTCGAGCAGGCAGAGATGTGCGGATCCCGAAATTTTGAGTCCGCATCAGTTCGAGGATTTTGACCTTGAGGATCCGCGTCAGTTCGCGTCCGCACAAAATTCTGCGGATCTGCGGACGGGTCCGCAGTACGCATATCTCTGCAAGCAGGCCTGATGGAATTTGCTCGACGTTTGCTCGACGTTTGCTCGATCGTGTAAACGGGGTATAAGCGTTTGTGTTCGTGTACGAGGGCCACACTGCAGCATAAATTCTGACAATTTTGAAAAAAAAACTCTAATGCAAACTTAATATTCTGCTAACTAAATCTCATTATAGTCTGCTTTTTGCTAACTAATTCGCTAGAACGTTTGCAACAACTTAGCATTGTGTAACAATTTGGAACATCCGCGTTTCACAAGGTAGTGCGTTGACATAAATTAGGCGAGCTAAAAAATAAGTGCACCTCAGGTAATGATATCGTCTTGGCCATCTTTTTTTTCAAAAATTGTCAACATTGTTAAAAATTTGGCGAAGTTTTTAATAAACAATTTTGCTTAGTTCTTTGAGACACGGTGTAAAATTTCACATACAGGGACAAGTCCGCACGCTCAGTGAATGGTTTAAAATTTTGCATACTGACAAAATCTTTTAATGTATTAAAATTTGTTTCAAATTTTAACGATTTGACTAGAAAAAATATTGCCAAACATCCACGTACACGACTGTGACGTACAAATAGTCTAATGCATTAACATGTCTACAGGTTGTTTTATTTGGGTTGACAAAAAAACCGCGTCATTTTAATTTATGGCAAATAAACAAATACATAAAATAACAAATACATAAATGTACTGCCAAGAAACAAAAATGTTTTATTTTAGGCCTATGTGTAATTTTGTTCTCTTTAACACGTGCGTTAAACTGTTTTGCAACACGTTTTGCAAAGTTTTTACATGTAAGTCTAACTTGGCGAGAGATAAGTCATTAAGCGAATATTAAACATTGTGACAAGCATAGATACAAAAAGCCAAGTTGGTATAGGCTTAAGAACTTACCTGGATGATGATGCATCGATTGACTGAACAACCACCTGTCGTATGGTGACGTTACGGCATGACGTCATCTATCCAGTATGTAAAATTTGTCACGTTTTCTTCTCTGATTACTTTAACCACCACTATCAGTCGCTTGCAGTGACAGATGTCGTGTCTCCGTATCTATCGGACTTGTATTATAATAACGTTTATGCGGCTCAATGCCGCGTGCGGTATCCCACAATTCACCCCTAAGCCCTTCCCCAAATTTGCCCTCGCTTTCTTTACCCCTACCGACATGACATTTGCCTGCCTCTTTCATTCACTTTAATGCGATTTTTAGATAACAAAAACTAAAACAAAAAATTCTTATTATCAAAAAATGACGGATTCGTCAACAAAAACTACCACTATAGTGACAAAAGATATGTAAACTAAAACCACACTTAAACGACAGAGACTGAAACGAAAACGAAAACAATTTCAGCCAGACATCAGATTACACTGCAATACCACGGATACGAAGCTAATACATTGCGCGGTGTGCCTGTTTACGTCCCAGTTTCCGCTGACAGTTTCACTGCGCCTATCCACGGAGGGATGGCCAGGCTGAGTTGACATGAAAAAACTAGCAGAAAACTGAAACTGGTATTAAATGGTAAATCAAAACGACGAAAATTGCACCGCGGTTTAGCGTTACCGCGTCACGAAGATCGTCTCGAGTGGCAGGCATAGCGTTTGGGCCTAATTTGCCTGGTCGGCGCCGTACGAGGCTGCCTGTGGCCGTGAGCCCGTGATTCAATTAAAGCACCCGCACAACGTCGTTCGTACGCCGGCTTTTATCAAGTGTCAACAAATGATGCCGCTCTGTAATCTGGCCGACGACGCGCCGCTAATGGGGTCAAAGGTCATGCTGGTGTCATTACGGGATCGCGTCGGGGTCACATAAGCCCAAGCGCCGCTATACTTCGATTTGTTGACGGCTTCTCGGACGATAAGTCGTACCGGTCGACTAGCGCCATTCTGACGCGTAGCCTACACACTATTATTTCAAACCAGCAATATACACTGTGTCTCAAAAAAATGTCACACTGTCATTTTCATATTTTTGCCAAATATTATCCGATTTTCCATTTTTTACTGACACATTTCGTGGACAATTTGCAATAAAGTAGTTGTTGAATATCTCACCACACCTTGATTATGTTGTTACACTACCTTGTGAAATATAGATATTCAAAATCACTATAATCAGAATAAATACATCACA
>Ga0209367_1001794_pt1 | contig 27295 bp, 19 predicted proteins | sample WorMetLIZISLAND2_FD_187412 | JGI IMG/M metagenome (GOLD analysis project Ga0209367, IMG submission 187412) | Marine gutless worms symbiont microbial communities from Max Planck institute for Marine Microbiology, Germany - Olavius geniculatus... ...
GGCTGACTCGCAGCTGTTCTGTATGAGCCTCTGCGTCAACAGCAGCAGACGGTTTGGCTGACAAGCATCGCAAAGTTTTGTATCGTGGGTCCAATGCAGTAGCAATGCGCAAGATCTCAACACCATCGATACCAGTCACACGCCGCTGGAAGTCATCAAGAGCAGCCGATTTATGTCGTACGTGAGTAAGTAAAATGCTGAGTTAATTAATTGTTAAAAATAAAATTAATCGTTAATTTTCTTTGTTAGTTAACGATTAAATTAATCGTTAAAATCCGCAGCTCTAATTTTTTTGTTTGCAAAACTTGAAATACAAAAAGTGACTATTTACTACAAAATGCAGTTTTTTTCAGTCACCATATTTTTGCCATCACATATAAATGAGTAAATATAAATATAAATATATTAAATCAAAATAATTTTTACCCTGGCCAATGGAAGTTCAACGTCCATTATAAAAAAAATTGCCAAAAAGTAAGAAAAAGGCTTAAACGCATTCTTTGCGATAAAATTTGTGAAAAAACGTTTATAAAAATTCTTATCGCACTATGACAGCAACTTCTCTATCAAATCAATTAATCTACCAATCATCAGCACTCCCTTAACAATTAAGTTGAATTAACCATTAAAATTTCTTTAATTGCTACCATCTCTATAACTTTATTACTCATGAAGTTATCAACAAGACTCACACACAGCATATGTACGTGGTGTTTCATAAAAAATGGCACCTTTTCCTCTTTCATAGTTCACTGAAATGAAGATGAATTTACATGAAATTTCTACCAATTGTAGCTACAGAAATATTAATTCAAATTATTTAGACAAAATACGGATGTTAGTTAAATATTCTTCACTATTTGTGATGATACGCTAACATCATAAGTGACTGCAAACTTGCTTGTCGCAACCAGTGCTGACAGTTGCTGACTTTTATGCCTTCCAGCACGATAGTGCACAAGCACACATTGCTTGCGAGATGGTTGAGTTTTCGAATTGCAAAAATACCTGATTTCATGCCCCACATTGCTTAGTGTTGATACAATGAACATTTTTCATCAGGGAACCAGACAAAGTTCACGATCGAAGCAGGGTAGCAACTGACAGTACCAGTTGAAATAAGCAAGCTTGTAGTCACGACACATTGTTATGTGTACATCATGACTAGCAAAGAATATTTAAATAATAGCCATATTTTGTTAAAATATTTTCAATAAATATTTCTTCAACTACAGCTAGTAAAAATTTCATGTAAATTGATCACCATTCGACTGTGTTATGAAAAACAGAAAAAAAGTGTCATTTTTTATGAAACACCGTGTATTAGTGTTGTGCGATACCTTTGATACCTCAATAAGTATCGTGAGTACCAATGTTTCGATACCAGTATCGAAGAGGTCTCGATATATTGAGGAGCCACAATACTGCCAAGTATCGTGACATGACGATACCAGTTTCAATACCATGCAATCGCTCTATTGTTGACAACTGCACATTGCATGACAGCAATGAAAATAAAACGTCACATCAAAACCATTTTTGTAAGTTAGTAATATGCTTGCAGTTTGCACATGCGTTGATAAGTGTTTTGTCAAAAAGGTGTATCTCTAGTTCATTGTGGCGTTTTGTCAACTTTCGTGATCTAAACACAGTGCAACTGATGGGTGAACAATGCGCACGCCGCGTGCGCTATAGACCTACGCTGGCTGCTAGTGGCGAAGTTTTGTTTGCGCTGTCTATAACGCGTTGTTCACGTGTTTAGTTTAGTTTTGCACAAGTGTTGCAGTATTCCATAATGACAAACATTGATCATAATTACGTTGAATCACTGAAGTGAGCGTGAGTGCCACACTGAAACTGTTTCGAGTTTGACATCTTCGAAGCTGATCGGTGCGGAAATCATCCAAGAAAACAGATTTGTTGTAAAAGCGTCACAAAATAACTGTCGACTGATGTTAGCTCAATTCAAAGATAATCAGTTAAGCTGTCAAAAGTATAGGCCTAGTAAATATATATTTTTTAAGTGATGGCGCAGCCCCCCAAACGTCACGGGGCACTGGAAAACTAACCCCTCTCCACTCTGACGGGCCTGAGGACTAACGTTTCATATGCACTTCCGGTATCGCGATAGTATCACGATCACCAATTTCAGGTATCGCACAACACTACTGTGTATATGTTGTGTATATGATTGGTTATCTGACTGACCCAGGTCTTCTGACATGCAGGTCTCCACGATTGGTGCCATAAACGAGTCCCTCGCCCGGTGAGAGAAGCCATCGTGCAGAGTTCATGCTCACAGGAGCACGGAAGTCCAGATCACATGAATGCATCACATCATAGACGTGCTGTCCAGCACAATATAAACAACTCAAATGAACACTAGAAGTAACAATGCATGAAAGTGATTTCTATTACAAGAACAAAGAAATAAGTGAAAGGCATTGGCTATGATACACAGCGGGGTTGTGGGTAAAAAAATACGCAAAACAGGAAGTTGCGATTTTCCGACAGACACCGCAAATTTCCGACCGAATTCTGACAAAGCTGCAAATGTCAGACATTGCCGATTTTCGGCTCTTGAAATTTCCATTTGCACCAAATTTCTCCAAAATTGGAGTTTTCAGGCTGCAGATTTTGCATTCTTGGGCATAAAAATTTTGTCAAGAGAAAATTTTCTGACAATTTTCCAACAGCATAAAATTTAGGGGTAGCAATTACCTCTTCTGACCCCCACCAGCGCAGCCACAACGCCACTTATGATATACTCTCTGCTACTTTTTATCCCTACAATATGTACTAGACGTTGCTAGTCACAATCAATGTAATGCCAATAGTGCATTAGAAGGTCTAGGTCAGTTGGAGGACAAATGAGTCTTTAAGAGATCTATAAAAAGCTAGAGCAGAATTGATGTTCCCGATGTGAAGAGGAATTTAGTTCCAAATCTGTGGATTGCAAACGGAAAAGGTGTGCTTCCTGAACTGCTACGGAAAATAATCACCCACTGTTCGAATTATGACAGAGGAATGGTAATAATAATGTAACCTACGTGAATGAGAAAATCTCAAATAAAGATAGTTATGACACATGATGCAACACAAGATCAGGCAGGATTATAACCACTACGGCACTACCAGTATGAATGAAATTTCCCCAGGTACTGTATGAAGTGGCAGGTGTGTCACTGTTACCAGGCACGTCCAACTAGCAAGAGGCAAATTATCAAAATCAAAAGAATGTTTACAAAATTTCACACAATGCTCACAAAAGATATGCAACATTTATGAACTGCTCCACAGAAGTACTCCGATAACAGAGCCATCACATCTCACGAAATGTAGCAAAGTCACTTACAATCATACTGTTTTCGCCAGCGGCTTCGTTCTTCAGTTCAAACACTTGTGCCACCAACTATTTAAACACGTCAACATAATCATCGATCAACACCTACACTACAAACATATATGGAGCTCTGGAAATTAGCAATAGCAATTTATCACACAATTACAAAAATTATTTCAACAATTAACAAAACTACACTCCATAAAATCACATCAAGAAAAACATTCCACAGCAGATACAACGACGTCATGACAAGCATCTGAAATCGTCTTTTTCTTTCGAGAAAATTCAACATTTCAGTCTGTTTACAACACCATGTTGCAATCACTTAACAACTGTGTATCCGTGAAGTAAATGAAACAACTGGCTAAACCAAAAAAAACACAAAATGTTTTTTAACATGCTGATATGCCACAAATATACTATCACTCACTGACTAAGATTCCAGCTCAACCTTGACTGGTTTACTAATACACAAACTTCACTACTTAAGTCATAGATGTAAAAAACATTTTTTAATTTTTTTTATAAAAGTTTAAACAACTTGTTTCTGATGTTTTTTTTTATTTTTTAACATTTAAAAAATTTTGTTTAATGTTTTTTGTTCTATTTTTAATGTCGTGTTTTTCTCTTATTAAAACATAAACGTACAAAATTACAAATATGATGCATTTCTCATGGGCAAATTGTGTTTAGCCCTGTTATCAATCTGTACCATAATCACCGTTACATAATAACATTCAGTACATGTCTGTCTTTACTTTTGACAAATGGTAGGTTTTTGTTTTTAACATGTTATTGTGCTAATTTCTGCCAAATGTAGTTTAATGTTTTTATGTATGTTTTTCACACGTTTTTTACAAAAGTGAAAAAAAGTTTTGTAATGTTTTTTTTTATTTGCAAGTTAATGTTTTTAACATCTACGACTTGAATTTATAAGCTGTACACTGTACAATGTACATAGTACATTGTATAACATTTCGCACGACAAGAAGTTGTGGACTGCAGAGGGCTTTTGATGTTTTGTTGGCCTACTGCACAAGTGCTCTGGATTTACTTCAAAATGGTTGTACAGGACATCGTACAACAAACCCACAAAAAGCGAAGCAAGTGGAATATGAACTTGACCATAAAACATACAGTGCAGTGTGTTGCATGCAAGTACAAAACAGTGAAATATGTGCCAATGACCTGTTTAGGAGTGAATATCCACGTGAACCTCTTAGCTGCCAGACCGACAAGGACGTAGTGGTTACAAGGAGACAGACTCACTGAGATCGCATTCGGACCTGCAGTTAGCAGTTCGTACAAATAGAGCTCTTTCATGAAATGAAACAACAATCAAATACAATTAGATTAATGCAACCGCAACTTTGGTAGTTTCAGAAATTATCGTCTACCACTCATGGTATCTAACTACACCAAAATTTATACACTTAGCTGTTCAGCGTCTGCCCTAAACCATTGAACACATAACAGACATAGGACACAGCCGGCTATTATTGTTACCATTACTGTGAAAAAAAAACGTAAGCTAAAAACCACAAAAATGCATGACTTCAGGTCTGTAAATTTGTACTGCAACAATTCCCAAACACTCACCAGAAAAAAATGCCAGTCAGACAACAACTGAAACTAAGTATAAAAATGGTTTTAAAAAACTACTAAAACTGCTGAGCCTTGCTCAAGGCTAAGTAGCCGCAGTGTAATGCACGTAAAAACATGCAAAAACCAACCAGACCTTGACCTTTGACTTATGACATTGATATTCAATAGTCTCAAAGAGATTGTCAAAGTAGACGTTTATGCAAAATTCAATCAAGCTAAGTGCAGCGGTTCATGAGTTATCATGCAAAGAAAAAACACAGCAACAATGCCAAAAACAATACAATCGTCGCTTCCGCAGGCAGTATAGAACAGAATCTAAATTTGCACTTGAAAACTGACATAACAAACTGTTGGTTTAATCTAGAAATGATAATGGTTAATGATATAAAATCTTGGAATGCAAAGGCCTGTCTCATATAGCACAGAAAGTCTGGTAACGACATTACCGAAAGTCTTGGTGTAAAGACACTGTCCGCGGTTGCGCGGCTGCAGTGCAAACACTCCGAGCGTCACGTCGCCATTGAAACTACGACTCGTCTGAATAAACGTGCATAGAAGCCGTCCGTCCTGAGAGATGTCACAACTAGAGTCATTGTGCAGCTTTGCTCGACGAACTACCACGTTCAACTCAGCTGTCAAGACAACAAAGTTATCTGTGAATAAACTCCACGACTGAAAAAGTAACTGGTAGTGATGACTTATAATAATATTATGCAGGGCTCAAAGTGGGACGGCATGGACTGATATGGCATACCGGCACTTCCTTGGCCGACTTGAAAGCATACAGCACTTCTTTTCTGAGAAAAGTCATACCAGTATGCTTTGCAAACCATTTTGTGAGATTTAGGCAACTGGTTGCTGATGTTTGCATCGATCAGTGGCTGAAATAGCGCTAGCTTAAGGCGAGTAAGAGAAGGAAGGCAAAACTACCATACCGACACTTATCTTTTCCCACTTTGAGCCCTGGTATTATGCCAATATACCAACTTTAATTTTATTCAATTGAGGATAGGGGTCTGGGCACAAGCCACAGCCAGTTAAAGTCCACATACCACCATGGGAAATTTTCTGCACTCTGATACGACCCGGTGGCAATTTGCAGGCAGTCTGCCATCTATATAACACATTTGCAACCTTGCACTGTATGTTGAACAGTTCTGTCAGTTGCAGTGTCTTCATAGGCCATATAGGCCTACTGTTTTGCTCTTATGTACTCAAAGCAAGGAAGCTATATTGTGCAGTAGAAAAGAAGCACAAGTTTTATGACATAACATGTCTAAATGTAGTAAATTTTGATAGAGCTCAAAACTAAATAAAGAACCACAACATTGCAAAGGACAAAAAGGTAAAGGTAAGAGTCAAAATATAGCTCTTTAGAAGACTGAAACCCTCACAGCGCTATGGAGTGTCACCTGCCATATGGTATCACACAGTGTTACCTGCCACCCGACACAGGTGAACGCGCCTCAAATTAACCCCAGCCAGAAAGGCTGGTACTTGATTTACCTATCCTGGAGGGATGGAAGGCTGAGTTGACCTGGGTGGCTGGTTACATACCGAGATGGTTTACCTGCCCGCAGGCAGTCACCCATCGCAGTACTAGCCCGGCCCGGCATACAGTAACTTCGTTGATAGAATGAAACGCATTACTGCTATGCCAGGCCACAAGCCAAGGTTGAAGCTCTCAAACATGCATTGGTTTGAGAAAGATTTGTAGAAAGACTAAAATGTTCACACGCTCCACGCAAAAAGTGCAAATCATTAGTCACAAGCTTGTCATCAGACCTACTATAAAATGCTTTCTTACTGACAATACTTTAAAGATGACAAAAAGTGTGCAGTTAATAAACAAAACTGCAGGAAAAATAGATCAGCATTTATTTACATCTGCCGAGATTGGGAGGCTGAGCATGAATGAAGTTCCAAGCCTGAATCCTATACGTAAGATCCATGATATTTGCACCGACCGATGGCTCGCCACCACTAGCAATGAAAGCACCTGATCGACATACACATACAATGAATATCTTCTTGGTCTTAAATTTGTCAAATCTTGTACCTCGTATACCTTAGAATGCTTTGAGCATCAGCTAAGTCATTTTGGGTGAAATATCAATGACGAAATGTGCACCACAGAGCACATTAGATTTGTTTTGATTAAACACTACAGAAATTGACACTTTACTTACACACATCAAGTTACATTAACAAAAATCAGTGGCAGTACTTTCAACTTCTGTTTCACAGCAATATGAAAGGAAAGCCAAATGAATTGCTTGACAAAAGTAAGTCAAATAATTACAACAAGAAAAAGCAACAAAAAATCAAATAATTTTGACGCAAGTAAAAGACGACTGAAATGTGCCTATTAGTATTCGACTTTTACTTCCACTTCCAGTGTGTCAGGCCGGTATCAAAAAAAAAGTCATACTCGTGAAGATTTTGGGTTAGAGAGTTTAGTGTCAGCTCCAGCCTCACAAATGTTTGTGAAGAGACTGTTCTCGGCCTGGCTTGCTGACTACTGGCAAAAGTAACAGAATGGACAAGTGACTACTAAGCATGAACATGCAAACATTGCGCTGAAAATTAAACAGTTGTGATAGTATACTAACCACAAATGGCCCGGATGACAGTATAGTGCAACTATACAGAGTCTAGCTAAAAGTAGCAGTAGTAGTAAGCTAGCACTGTCGTTGTAGTAGTAGTAAGTAGTATTAGTACCCAGTAGTAGTAGTATACTGACCGTGAATGGCCTGGTTCACGGCCGAGTGCAGCTGATCTTCCTGCGCAGTGTCTAGTTCATGCAGGTGTCGTGGATGGACGCGTTCACCGAGGTGTCGTATCTCAGCCTGACGACGCAGCTCTGCACGAGTTCGATGCCTGAACGCAGCCCGTCAAACTATCTACACTGGTGTCTCAGAAAAAAACAACACCTTTTTCGTTTTCTCTCTGTGTCACAAAGCAACCTGATTTTGCCAGTTCTTAATGCTGATGTCATAAAAATTGTTGCCACTTTTTACAACGTACACTACAAACATATAAAACAAGGTGTGATGGGCTGTGCAAATACGTCTGTTTCAAATTCCCTGGGGCTATGTTTCTGCCAACAATTGGCAATAAAAAATTTGAGCTAATGCTCACGAGATACACGAAAGCCTAGAGCAGTTCCTGCTCGCAAACTGTCAGTCTATCTCCAGACATTTCATCGCGGTTCACCTTGGATGTGTGCTGCAGAGGAAGATTGCAAAAATCAATAAAAACCCTTTATTGCAGAAGTTTAGGATCTTTCAAATTGCAGAAGTTTAGGATCTTTCAAAGTCATTGATGTTGATACGACTGAAAAGCACGTCACTAGTGCTTGTTGTGATAGGCAGCAAGCCCTTGCCTATCTGCAACCATTTTCACGAAAAACTGGCCAACAACAGTAAAAATAACAACCTTTATGGGGGTACTGCTCTTTGATGCCTTCGTGCGCAAGTTTCCTTGAACATAAGAAATCGAGACTTGGACCGTCGGACTCTACGCTCTATGCTGAAAATTTTATACGCAGCTTTTCCATGTCTATCTCAATTGGTTTCGGAGCAATTCATTCTTGAAATGTGTCTTGCAGCCCAAAATTGCCAAAAAATCCATAAAACCCCTACTTTAGCATTCAAGGTCATCCAAGGTCATCAAATTCGGGGGCAATCGAGAGCCAGTGTACGACTTCCTATTAGTGATTAATGGTAACCTAGGCCCAATCTCGTACCAATAGTGAGATACAGCGACTTATTGGCTAGAAATTGCAAATTTTTCTCACTGCCCTCGCATTTAGCGCCTAGTTTAAAATAAACCTTTTCGAATTTATGGAAAAGCTTTACGGTTTCTGAAACTACAATCTTCCATGCAAAAGACGGTGAAAATTTGGTGATCCTAGCTTGCACCATTATTGACTGATCCACCCGTGTGACAGACAGGCAGACGAACAGAATTGCGATGGCTAAGACACGCTGAAAGCAGTATCTGCTTTCGCACGTATAAAAAGATGACATTTAACATAATGATCCAAATATAAAAAAGTTGTCTATCTACAACACAGTGTGTTAACCTTAAACAGAACAAGAACGCCCAGCTCATGCAAAGGAAAACGTGCCACAGCACTGCATGTTTGAAGGCCCACTGCAAACATAATCTAAGCTGAAAGATCCCAGCAGGTGACATTTGACACAATGATTATGAAGGCTAGTATCTATAGCGTTTCATTTGCACTCGCCAGGGGGCATAACCGGTCTAGCGCAGCCAGTAGCGGTAAAATAACGACTTATAAAGGGTACCCATCCTTGATCCCCTTGCGCGCAGGCCACTTTGAAGCTATGGGGTCGAGACTTGGACTGTTTAAATCTGTTTAATGTCAAAAATTTCATGTGCAGGTTGTACTGGTCTATCTGTAGTGATTTTCAGCACAATTCGCTCTTAAAATGTGTGTCACAGCCCAAAAAGTCCATAAAACTCCCTATTTTGGCATTCGAGGTCACCCAAGATCATTGATTTTGGTGCCAATCAAAAGCCAATGTACGCCTTCCTATTAGTGATTCCTAGGCCGTATCTCACACCATTTCTGAGATATGGCAACTTATTGGCCAAAATTGCAAATTTTTCTCACCCCTCTCACTTAGCGCCCCTGCTCAAGGTGACAACTTTCAAATTCATGAAAAAGCTTTACGGATCCTGAAACTAGAGTTTTCCAGGCAACCACTGGTAAAGATTTGGTGATCCTAAGTTGCACCGTTTTTGACTGATCCGCCTGGGTGACAAAGGGACAGACTGACAGAATTGCAGTGGCTAAGACAAGCTACAGCAATAGTTTCTGTCACGTGTAAAGAAAGAAAATAATTATTTTGCACAGACTGTGAGGCAGCTCGTCCCCTTCACGGTGCTTTGAGATAGTAAGGATTAAACTGGGGTCAAATCCGGCAAAGAACTTTAGTCAGCCGAATTTCTCGCTGCATTAACAACCAGCACCTTTAACTGTCTGCATCAATATGCCAGCAGTCACTGGACTAACTGCTATGTAGAATTCAGCCATTTCTTCTATTTGATCACCCACGAATGGAGTTTTATAGGTCATTATAGGTAATTTCAAAAATGGCGACTCCAGACAATCAATTGGACTAGTATTGACAAAAAATCAACTAATGTGACAACCTAAACTACAATAATGAACTACCTACATAGACACGCACATATGACTATACCACTAGAAAAATAAAAACATGGCACCGCACTGTGTATGCCAAGAAAGGGATCAGGCCTGTACGACAGTTGCCAGGAACCAACATGGAGCAAGTCCACAGACATAACGACACTACAAGAGAGAAAAACAAAAAAACCCAGCTAATGCAAAGGGAAACGTGCAACAGTGCTGCTTGTTTGAAAGCCCAGTAGCACAAAATCTATGTTTCTATTACAGTCGCCAGAGGGCGCCAGACGACCGGTGGCTAATGATCTATAGTGTTTTATGTGTACTCGCCAGAGAGGGCGTGACCTGTCTTGCTCTGCCAACGCCGTATCGGCTGGGAATCGCAAATTTTCCACACCCCTCTCTCACTTAGCGCCCTCGATCAGAGTGACCCCCTTCAAATTTACGCAAAAAAGCTTTACGATTCCTGAAACTAGCATCTGCCAGGCAACCAATGGTGAAAATTAGGTGATCCTCGCTCATACCGTTTTTGACTGATCCACCCGTGTGACAGACAGACGGACAGACAGAACTGCGATGGTTAAGATGCGCTACAGCAGTAGCTGCTGTTGCACGTAAAAATAACAGTCTAGATACTGCATTGCACAATAACTCACAGCAGGGCATCATTTCGTCTCGTCCGGTCGAACACAGAAGGATCTGTACACAGCAAGCAACATAGAACACTGAATAGCAGCAAAAGTCATTAACAGCCTTAACTCAGCCCTGCCAAGCAACCGTCTAGCAACATGGTTTGCTGGATGAGGGCCTATACAATGTCCATCAATTCTGCTTCCCATAAATATACAGACATCACACCGTAAAGTGCAGAAATGCCACGTATCTCACTGATTATAGAGGATGTCGTCAAACCCTATCAAATGTGGAAGAAATTAATCTCAAAGCGCACAAACAAATAACACTGATGAGATCATTCCACTCATTAAACTCATAGTCATAGTGTGCAATGGCTCAAAAAAAAACTGTGAGTGAGTAAGGTTTTAGGCCCTGCCCGACACAGTATAGGTCATTTCGAGGATGGCCTTTGCAGGCAGAATTGCATAAAAACATAATAATGAAACAAAAAGTTTAACCTTTATGAAAAACAATTTTACACACAAAAAAACGACCAAAACCTAAGATTATAATTGTGCATATGTAACGATAATAACAGTTCTAATAATCTTCCCTGTTATCCTCCAGTCATCAGTATCATAATGCTGCCTATTGGAAGACACAGATACAAAATGAGTGAGTGAGCAGGGTTTAACGTCACACCAAGGTCATTTCTGGGATGGCCTTTCCAGGCAAAATGCACACAAACACATAATAATGAAATAGTAAGTTTAACATTAAAAAAAAGAAAGTTACAAAAATAACTTCAGACAATATGTACACTACTCAACATTTAAGCTGATACAAATTTTCCATTCATAAAATGGTAGAAAAATTGGCCTTTGTGTATGATTAAGAATAATAATACCAGTACCACTAACAAAATAGTTAAGTGGTAAGTCTACTAAAAATAAAAGAAATTTACTTCTGTTAAAAGTAACATGTAAAAGAAGTTAATGATGGCAACTTGACAAAACTGGCATGAAACGCTGACAAACACACGCACCAATTCTGGACATCAAAGAGCTTGGACGAGTTTCTGAAAAACAAACAGATAAAAGTTAAAATCAAACCACTATCGGACTCCAAAACAAGTGCACATCAAGCAGAACCAGCAAGAGTTAATTGATAACAAACTTTAGTCTAAAGCAATCATCGAATAAATCATCATTAGCACCTAATCTGCACAATAGAGTTCTCAGTAACTCCGAAACCAGTCTATAAAAACAACTGCTGGCAATACAGCCACCTAGATTGGCAGCTTGCTATTTGCAGTCCAGGTTAGAAATAACACCAACGTTATTATCTCCGCCAAGGTAAACGTAGTGGACACTGGCAGAGATTCTGTTTTCGCTCATTCTGTCCATCGTTCGTTCCTTCTGTGTACATGTTGACTCATAATAGGAATGACGTCATTGCACGAACAGCACTAGCAGCAAAGCCAGCTATTACTTTTCCATCCCTTTCCCCTGCCGTAAAGCGGCTCTTCCTTCTCCCCCCACTTTCCTTGCTGTAGATGTAGTAGTAGTTGGTGTTGTAGTATTAATAGTAGTAGTAATGTTTAAATTACTTCACTTGGCAGAGACATGCACTCCCACAAGCACCTACTTTATCAAAGTGGTGGCATAGTGTAGTGGTTAACATGTCGTGTAAAATCAACATTGTTGCCGTACGCCAGACCCGGTAAATATCCAGATGGAGTGATTGTAGTGTTTGCAATCCCTGGATTAAATTCTCAATCCCGAGATCCAGGATTGGAAAATTTGTAATCCTGGTATCCCATTTCGGGATTAGACTTACACAGAATTGTTGCTGTTTTGGTATCCATAGTAGACTTATTCCATGCATGAGGATGTAGTAGGTCGACCGTTTGAAAGGTACTGCAATTGTAGGGACTAGGGAGTGACTATTAAAAACACAAATTACAGTGCATAGAAGGAGCAGAATTCTATTAAGGTGCATCAAATATTTTATTCATTAAAGGGCTTGTTATCTGTGTATTTGATACTCAAAAAAAGAATATTTTTGACAAATTTTTGTAATCTCTTAATCCCGGGATTGAGACGTGGCCAATCCCAGGATTCGGGATTGGCGAAAACAGCTGGCATCCAAGGATTGCAAACGCTAGGTGATTGTCTTTGGACAAATAAACCACCTCTGTACATAACCAACCTTGCATGCCAACTCAGCCTTACATCGCTCTCTAAGTTAGGCAAATCGAGTACCAGCTGCCCTGCTTCAGGTCAAGCATGGTATGTTCACCTGCATTGGGTAGCAAAGGTGACAGAGAGTGGTCTCTTATGGCAGGCAATGCTCCATAGCACTAAGGTGGGTTAGCATGAAAAGCTAAATTGACACACTTTAATCACCAAATTACTACAAAGATCTCCACATATCTATTTATGGATTACTGTCTAGAAATTTAGTACCAGAAGTAAATAACCATCCCATAAAAAATCCCTACGCCGCAGCCAAAACCGCGTTACCGGAGTTATCGGCATAATACTGGTAAATGTGTTGTACATGTAGCCACATATTTGATGGAGCAGAGAGAAGAAAAGTGAAATATGGTGAATACTTTATCAATTTGTGCATGTTGTCTGGCCACCTTCCCCTCAGTACTCCCGATGGCTACGTCTATGATAGGCCTATGTGTAAGTAAAAACAGCAGCTATGCATATGAAATGTGTAAGTGGATTTTTTTTTCAAAAAAAAAAAAACATAAAAATGTACCTCACACCTCAGTCACAATATTTTTATCACCAAATCAAGCATACATCAAAGTTCAGTTACAATATCGGTTTTAGGCCTACTGTGCCACAGTCCGAAGCATGCTACCACGCATAGGCCCGGTTTACCGGTTTACTTGGAAACTCAAAAATGCAGAATGTTTTTACTTGTGTAAGTTCAACATTATTTTCCAAAACTAATCAAAATGTACACCACATTTTAGCCCCAATATAATTTTCGTCAATCAAATCAAACGTACGTCAATGTTTAGTCCCAGTATCTGGTCTTGCTATGCCAAAGTCCAAAACATGGCATTGCGCATAAACCCGATTTACTCAGACACTGATCGCAGATAGTTTTGACATCCCGCCGCCGACCTTGTCTGCTGCACACTCTGTATCTGGACTGTGGTTTCGTCCACATTGCGGAAGGTGCCAGTGCTGACGGGAAGTGTCTTTCCGTGAGTCTGATGACTGACTCCATCGTTTAGCCATTGCTATTGTTTACAACAACTGCTAGGCAATATGCAAATTAGGTTACCGTGCACGTGACCACTAAACTTCCAAAAAGTAGTCTAAAACACTCCGTACGTCTGCCAAGATAAACAAAGCACCAAGCGTGAAATATTCCTGGCGCCGAGCACCAATACAACCAGTACGTATAAAGCCGGATATTTCCGGCGGTTGGCGTGGGCAATATTACTGCAGCGCCGGAAATATCCGGCATGCGGCAGTTAAGGGGTTAAAATTGGGCCAAGTACATACTGAATACATGGCACTAGTGATACTTGCAATTGCAATCCCGGGGATCCTGAGTACCAAATTGAGGCTACAATTGGGATATTAAATAATAACTAATTTGTAAGCCAAATCCCAAAAATGAAATCCTGGGACTTCACATTTGTTAATCCCTAATCCCAAGATTGAGAAATCACTCGCAGGACAGCAATCACTAACTGATGCAGAACACTGCAGCAATGCCAACCATGAATAGCTTGGTTGACAGCTGAATGGACTCTGTCGTCATGGTCACGGTTTGAATCAAAAAGATCTTGCACGCGCCTAGCAACGTGACTTGCTGGATAGCGCCTGTATGAAGCAGTTGATGGCTCCGATCCAGACAATTCCGCCGCATTTTCACGAAGTCTGCACATAGCAAGCATTCCATGAGGGCAACTGAAACATCATATCAAAGACAACAAATGCAAATGTATCACTACCAGTATTATCTTTCGCTCACTACAAACCAGCGGGCTTGAAATGAACAAGTGCAACAGTGGGCTAACATAAAAATGTCAAATTTAACATGGCCTAAGTTCAAAACTTTAAAGACACTGTACAAGTGCACAAAAAAGCTCACGATAATAGACAAAAATCTCAAACCCGTATGTCCTTGGTAAAAAATTGTTTTAAATGCTGCCATATATGACAACCTTATCGTGTAAAACTGTTATCACCAAGCAAAAACTACTTATCATCGCGAGCAAACACTTGCCTGCTTTCTTCTTCAGAATTTCTGAATTCTTCAAGTATACTAGAATGATCCTCAGAAGCTGCGAAATAAACCAGCACACATTAAAACTGTAAACACCAATCAGGTACAATATGTCAAGAGGATCCATGCAACAAGGCTACAGAGACAAAAGGCTTTATAGCTCTTGTCGATAACCCATCTCGCCTGCACCTGCCACTCAACACAGGTGAACATGCCCCAGCCCCAGTGCCTCACCTTAACCCAAGCTTGGAGTACTAGATTCACCTACCCTTGAGAAATGGAAAACTCAGTTGACTTTTGTGGCGGTTATATACAAGATGGTTACCGGTAACCTATACGCAGACCGTCACCCATCCAGGCAGTTAAGCCAGCGACACACGAGCAGGATGCCCGGGCCGGGCGTCCTGGCCCGCTCAAAGCGGCTCGTGTGTCGCTGAACCCGTGTGGCCCGAACGGGTGCCCAGCTCGTGTGTCGCTGGCGTAAGCAGACTAACCAATTGACAGCAACCCAATGGCAACCGAAAGTCGAACCCACGAGCACTTGACCACGAGTCCAACATCCTAACCATTAAAGCATAAAGCAAATTTTGTATCTCCATACGCTGCATCTATTGGTGTGACGACTGCATGATACCTAACCTACTTGAATGAAATAAGTAAATCTCACATTTCAGGCCTTAAAAATTAACAATTTATTTCATTTTATGCAGGCTCTCAGTCTCATCAATCTTGGGAATGCCGAAAAAATAAGCAGACAAATCTACAAATAAATAACAAAAATTCTCATAGATTAATATTCCAGCAGAAACTCTCACAAAACAAGCCGTAAAAAGTACCATGCCGATAAATTTGCCAAGCTACAAATAAGAAGACTTCCGTTATCACTGACCTAAATTGACGAATTCGCTGACAGCTTCGACACCAGTGCTACCATATCCAGTCACAATGGGCGCCGACAACGAAGGCAGGAGCCCATCACCATAGTTCCGACGAGAAGGAGGTAAATTATCAGCTACTGGATTTGAACTGTACTGACTATGTTGTGCTTCGGTCTGCCTCTCCCTGTGGCGATAGTAACGCAGATAAGTAACATCACGCTCTGCCTGATCGACCAGCACTGAGACACGTCTTCGCATCTGTGACACTCGCTCATCCAGTCGACGTACACGATGCTCGAAGTCTGCTGCCGCAGGATAGCGACTGGAGTCAAAAGGGAAGGGTGAGTGACCGGCATCGACTGCTGATGCTGAAGGCTCTCTCCATGCAGGGACAGCACTGTGAGTAGTTTCAATCTCCTGACGCAACTGCGCCAGTGAGCCGACAATTGATTCATCGTCCTCCACAGCAGAAGCTGCCGGAGCAAGACTATCATAAAGTGGAGGTCTCGTTCTGGTGCTGTTATCTGGGAAGCGATCACGAGCCAGCTCTGACATGTACTGATTTGTACGCATACGTCGCATATTCGCAGCCCGTCCACCTCCACATACCTCACAGTTCGGTGGGCATTCGTGCGGTTGACAAAACAACGCTGCATTTGATGCTGCACCTGAGCCAGACGGACGACCACGACGAGCATGCGCTGCAACAAAATCACGCAGCCGAGGAACGTCCGATGCGGCTGAAGTCGATGCGGCTGAAGTGTCGCGGTCTCTGGAATTCCAGCTGGAGAATTCCCCCGAGTAATCATGTCCCTGCGCAACAGGCAAACGTCGCGGAACAGTATCACCTGTCAACTCAAACTCCAGCCAGTCGGATATTCGCATCGAGCCATTTGAAGCGGCCGCTGAGGAAGACAGACCATGGCTTGCTCTGTCTGGTACATCAGCTTGGTTGAAACGGCGCCAACGCCTTTGCGGAGCTCGCTCGCGCAGATCCACGTGTTCAGCCAGACGCTCAGACACACGCGACAACACATAGCTGGAGTGGTTCCTCGAGTTAGGCACAGCCCCCAAATCACTCGTCGATGGACCGTAGTCTGAACTTTCGTAGGGATTACTACGTACCGCTGGCGGATCAACGACAACACCTATCTCGGCCCCCGATCCACTGCTGCCTGATACCATGACCTCAGCTCCTATAGAACCCATCTCAAAGTCAGTTGAACGAACGTCGGAATCAGCATCAATCGACTCGGTGTCTCCTCCAATAGATGCAGTGGACCCAGCCTCTGCACCGGTAGAAGTAATCTCTTCCGCATCATTCTCAATGTCGTCCATAAACACCGGAGCAAATGACGACGATGTGGCATCTCTTTCCCTCCTTGATGAAGACCACAGATCAACATCGGCAAGACTGCTTGTCTCGTGAAACACAGAACCGGCCAATGACGGCCTCGGAACGCTTGGCGCTGGCTGGCTGACATCGGCGGCTGCATGGCGACGAGAAAGCGACGATGGTGTGAGCTCGCTGTGCTGTACATTAGTGGACAGCTGGGTGCCATGGAGTGACTGAGTCTGCCATGATGGGGGTGGGGAGTCACCTCGATCAGCCCCACCCTCGCTGTTACTCGATGATGAAGCAACAGTACTAGTGGTTCGAGGCTGGCGAAGGCGCTGCAATCGCTGCATGTACGGGGACTCCACTCGGTTGGCCCTACCATCATCATTACCCTCTGCCAGGCTGTCAAGCTCAGTGTTCATCCGAGAAACGTCCTCCATCCAGCGACGACGACGTAGTCGCCGCGCGTTATCAGACACATACAAAGGAGGAAGTGGAGACTCTGTTCGATCCGCTCCACTCCCGGAGAAGCCAGCGATTTCCTCACGCATCCAAGGAAGTTCTGCAAAGCGGCGCTGCCAACGCTGTCGACGATCCGATTCAGCCTGGTCAGCCCCGGCACTCTCAGTGTTAGTGCCTGACAGATTAGCAATGCGGAGCTGACGACGGCGACGGCGCTGTAGATCCAACATGTACGAAGAGTTCTCCCAAACTGATGACGATGATGATGATGGAAGGTCATTGCTGGCTAGATTCAACAAGCTCCAGCCCACAGGGTCTGATGCTCGCTGGTGCCGGGTGGATATTTCATCCACAAGTGACACCCTGTTCCATGCACGCTGCTGGCTGCGGTCAACGTCCGAAGTGTACCGACTGCCACCGCCATGGGCAGCAGTGCTACGCTGGGACTGTTCAGTCACTTCGGCCGCGTAACGTCGCGCTCCGGCCACTGCACTAGCATTCCGCTCGTAACGACGAACTCTCGAAACACCGTAGTCATCTTGACTATCAACTGCATCACATCCACAAGAACATTTTAATTCACAGTGTGTACAGGATTGGTAGTGTAAGGTAGCGAGCCAGACTGGTGACCAAAAGGTCCCCGGTTCGACTCTAGCCTCAGGCACTGCCAGGTGACGACTCTGGGCAAGTTGGAAAAATGGAAGACTAAGCTGACCTTGTTTGCTAATTATATACCAAGACAGTGTACATGTTTGCAGACAATCACTCATCCAAATAGTAACGACCTGATAGTGACCTAATCAAAAGTGTGTCCTCTCGATCGAAAATCCAACATTTAGAATTCATGTACAGATGGGCATACAGACTAACAACACGAAAGCACACTGCCTCTGGTCACAGTTTCGGAGGCTGAACAAGTTAATCTGTTGATTGTTTACCTCTAAGATCAAAAGTTGACAGATCATCAAGAGCAGGGTTTCTAGTCAGAAGATGAGACAGTTCGCTGTCGGGCAAAGGTACATCATCCAGTGCTGACTGACTGCTGCGTCCGTATCTTTCAGCCACCAACGACCGGCCCAGCTCAACAGGGCTGCCCACATAACCATAGATAAATTATAGCAGAAAACAGCACCAGTAAAAGATTTCGTGCAACTGACCACATTATGAATTGGATAAACAATGACATTCTCCAGTCCAACACAGCAAAATTTTCTGATGTTTGCATGATACTTTCCCCACGTTGCAGCTATTGATGTCATATCATAAAAAATATATGAACACAAAAAATAAACAAAGATAACTATAGTGTCATAAGCAATAAGCATCACTGCACACAGGTACTGTGCAATCACAAAGGGGAGGGGCAAAAAATGTCAGATGGGTTGTGAGATAAGACCGGAAAACAGTTACAAAATGTGTGGATGTGGCACAGCTCTTTATTGAAAACCTACCGCACAGCTACGATGCATCACCAGCATATGAGATCACATAGTATTACCTGCCACTGGATGTAAGTGAACACATGCTGCCTCAAACCCAGCCAAGCAGGCTGATACTCAGTAAACGGTAAATTTGTTCCAGCTGGGATTTCATTTCCAAATTACAGCACACAGTGTAAATTGCATTGCCGCCATCACACAGGCAAAATTTTAGACTACTACCACTAATTTTTGCTTTTTTCGTTTACCTAGCTATGCTTCCTAGCCAAAGTTTACTCATCAAATTGTTGGAGCATAACTTATCATAAATCAGACAAAATTCTTGTTAAAGCACAGAGGCACTTGAAGATATAATTAAATTAATAAACTAATGAAGCCTGAAAGTTTAAGAGCAATAACGACAATAATTTCAACTAGAAATTTGGGCAAAGCCCAATGCGAGTCCGCCCGGCACCCTAAGTCCGATTGAGGGAAATTAGGGAGGAGGGGGTAAAATTTCCCCAGCACCAAAGTCACATGGCCCGAACTCAAATGCATTGGCATACGACGAACGCACATTGTCGACTTAGGGTAGGTCAACATGAGCGCTTATAACTTTGTTCGTAGAAGACCGAAATTCATGAAATTTATTACGTTCAATGCCGAAAAGATCGTTCTCGTCAACGTCATTTAGATTTTGTCGCTATCTTCATCGACTCCAGAGATATTTGCACTCAAAGTCGAAAGTTGTCGTAAATTGCACCGATTTTTGAACGTTTTTGCCCTCCCAAATTTTAAGGGGGGAGGGTGGTGCCCCCAAAAGTTGTACTTGCATTAACAGCCCAACCTAGAGACACGTCAAGTGCCAAAGTTTCGTTGGGTTACACCCCCTAACTCCGAAGTTATAAGCGCTCCTTTATTACATTTTAAGCCAATTTTTGACCCACACTTGAAAAAAATTGTAAGAGGGGCCACTGTCCCGGTCCCGGGTGGGGGTGCACTAGTAAGACTTGGTCATTCTCTAGTGTGTGAAAAAATTTGGTGGCGCAGCACCCCGTAGGGGCCGAAATATGGTCTTCCGAAAAATGCGCTTTGGGTGGGTACAATTTCACATCTAGACCTCCAAGGTTACTGGACCAAACTTCACCAGACTTGTTTCGCCTAACGCGGGAGCAATCACTGTCGAACGAGTAACTAACCGATTTTGAATATCTTCATCCCTTCCGGAGATATTCGCCGCCGAACTTTGAAGTCGACCGAAATCGGGCCAAATTTTGCATGTTTTTGGCCCCTAAAAATTTTTCGGGGGAGGCTCCCCCAAAATTTCAGACCGGTATTATAAAATCGAACATACTTAGGAGCATTGTGCAAAATTTTGCGGCGATCGGCCCACGGAGCTCGGAGATTACGCGAGGGGAAAAAAGAATAAATGCCAGCAAAACTTAAGTCCGCTTCCGGATGGACTAATAAACTACTAAATTAAATTCATGCATACTCACATGCGATCATCTGGGGCAACAACTACGGAACTGTTTGCAATACCAGTGTACAACGTGTGACCCAATGGATCAAACTTGACCCACCTGTACAAAGCACCTCACTAGTGTCACTCACTCATTTGCCACATGCTTACACTATCAAATGTCTTAGCAATCAGTGCACAATATAGTAGGGTTAGAACGATACCAAAAAGCCACCAATACCCAATATGATTGGGTCCTGCAAATACCAATACCCAATACCAATACCGATACTTGACAAATCATCAGCGTCTTGCCAAGTGCCGCCGCACTGTCAGGACTAGACATGGGAAGTGAAGTGCATTGTGTCAACGCAATGAACACTGGAATCCGTGTGCTTTGATTTGCCGTCCCCTGCACCCACGTGCATGTGCAATGCCCCTTCACGCTGTCTATTGCTTCTCAGCCTGCAAGTGTGAGATGCATGCGTGCACGTGGTGGCCCGCAGGCACTGTACCAGGAATTAAGACAGTCATGGTCACCCGCCAGTGCCCCAATAGCACGATGCTGACTAGTCTAGAGAATTACTATATAACAGCTGCATAATAGCACATCACTTGCGACACCCAGTCCTGGTCGACGTGTCGCATGGTCGGTCAGTCTGTTGCTTTTAGTCACTGATTAGCCAATGTGACACAGCACCCGCAGCTGTCGGAGTGTATCGGTATTGGGTCTCACAGCCAATGAAAATATCAACCGATACGCGATACTGCCGATACTCGCAAATATCGCCCAATACCCAATTGCCCAGTCAACTTTTTTCGCCAAACGTGAGAGGAAACACAGTTGATAAATTAGTTTTCCTTTTATGAATATCTCTATCCATTCCAAAGATATTCGCGCTCAAAGTGGGAAGGGGTCTGGAATTGTGCCAAATTTAGCATGTATTTGCCCCCAAAACTTTTTGGGTGGCAGACTCTCAAATTTTTGGACAGGCATTTATAAATTGAACATGCTTCTGAACACGTGGCAAAATTTCACGGAGATCGGCCCACGAACCTCGAAGATTCATGATGAAAAGAAAGAATAAATAAAGAACTGCAGTAAAACATAAGACCTTCCGGGAACTATCGTTCGAACCCTACGATCTAGCATATATTATAGTCCCGATCAACAAGTCACACAAGAAAACAAACAGATTTATCTTAGACTGTATCATCTCCACTCTGCCTTGATTTGGTCTTTCATGACTCTGCCTGAGTCACAAACCACTTTGGACCCGTGACGTGCAAGTATGAGACAACATCTAACAACATCTGATACTGGTTGAAACACGTACAGCAAAAGTTCTTTTTAGTCCATGGATGTGTTTAGCCCACGCTACTAATTTAGATCACTGTTGGCAGTTGGCCACATGATTGCAATATCGAACTTGCAGTTGGTGTTATTTTCTACTAGTGGCAAATACCTCACAACTACAACAACTAATGAATGCACTAGCAGGCGCAACAACAAAAAACTAAAACAACTACAACCACCAAAACTACTACTATCAATACTACTACTGCTACAACAACTACCACCACAGATACCGAAGCTTTTCTTGGAGACCTGGCACATATTTGAGACCTGGCATTTGTTAGAAGTTTGACGGTAGAACATAACTTCATATAAAAAGTCGCCTGCATACAACCTTATCTTCTCAAACTCGCGACTTGTTTGGCTCTCGTGGTAAGGCTCGGGCAACTCCCACGCCCAGAAGCGCAGTCGATTGCCGATAGCAAACACAAGTACGTTGTCGTCGGGATGAAAAGCCAACGAAGCAACACTCAGACCTTCCGGTGATTGCCACATCTCGCTACCACCTCCCTGCAGATAATAGCAATCAAAATATGCACATGATTAATCAATCATCTGGAAATAAACCAATCACAAAAATCAATCGATACATCCATCCATTCACGGAATAATCAACAATTAAAGCTGCCTTAATAGCAGACCTATTTCAAGGTGAACAGTGAATTATTCACTATTCAGGTTAGATAATGATGTCCAGCCATGACTGTCCGAAGAGCAGGTTTTAGGACATGGCACAGGCACACAAGGTTGGGAGTCAAAGATGTTGCCATGTCTACCGGCAGTGTTCCTGACACGGAGTACAACAGCCAAGAAAAACATGAAAGAACGTCTACTGACAGATAACAAGTATCCGTTGTATTAATTAACTACACACTTGCAGTAAAGTGGACAGCATGAATGTCTGCTTAAGACATTTTTTCAAAGTACCAAAGCACTGATCTAAACATACTTTAATGAAAGCAATTCCTAAAAGATACCATTAAGGCATCAAGAAATCACTGTGTCAAATAATAACAAAACAGCTCGTAACCATTAACTAATAACAAAACAAAAGTAAATTAAATCTACTACTAATGATATATGTCGGGCCTGTGTTTAACCGCCAACTTATTTTTTCAGAGTCACTTGAGATAAAAGTAAACTTTTAGAAACTGCCGACTTGTAGAAAAATTTGTTACACGCCAAACGTTTTTCCTGCTACTGAGCTAAATTGAAGCATAAAATAATACCACAATCACAGAAAAGGCAGACAGGTCAACACAATTACCTTCAGGTCCCAGATGCGAACTTCACCGGCAAGACATCCGGATGCCAGGATGTCACTGCTTGACGGATGGAAAGCAACACACCACGGAGTGCGCGGGTGTCCATCAAGGACATGTGTACACTTGCCTGTCTGCACACTGGTAATGCGGATTGTGTGATCACCATGCGTTGAAGCTATTCGCCTTCTGCAGCATCGATAACATACTAATAACGATAACTATACCAATAATGTTTACGGTGCTGTCATCACGATAATGGCACCACCACTACGACATTGTTCAAAATAAGGCACAGATAAACTAAAATAACACACATGCTCCAAGACAATTAAAAAATAAAATACTATGCACCAACTCAACAAGGACAGCTATGTAGCAGCGAATAATAAAGGACAAAATTCGGCGCTAGTTACTCGGTCCGAAAAATTGCAGCAACAATAATAATCTTTGACGGCAGAAATATGCACATTATGCACCAGTGATTCAACGGTTAAAAAAAATAAAAACACGAAAAAGTCATTAGCAAAGAAATTATGTGATGCAAAAAATTTATTTGCAATAACAGATGATCTGAAAAAAACATGCATGGATTAAGTTTCAAGCTGTGAAACCTATACAGCAGAGACTACAAATTCCTTTCCACTTATAGAACTGAGATAAAAAGGCATCCATGGATTTTCCATCCTAATTTTGATGACATGATGTTGCTCCAGAATGCACTTCAAAAACTTTCCAAGGATTCCTCCATGAATGTGTATTTCATCCCACTTTTTCACAGATTCCACAGATGCCAGGCTAAAGTAAACAATCAGCTTTGATATTACTGCAGTAAGCATGAAAGCACTGGAAGCTACGACAACAAATGTCAAAAAGATTATCCAGTGCTTACCCATCAGGACTGACAGTCATCACCAGCGTTGACCTTGCTTGTCCGGAAAGTTCGCAGTGCTGTCGACAGACAGAAACAACTTCACAATTATTTGAAAAAACTGCACAAAAAATCAGAACAAAAACAGCACACAATTAACCAACTCAACTGTGACCTTAACCACAACTTTAAACCGACTAACTCACCCAAAAACTGTGGCATAAGTAGGTTTAATTTCCGAACATCCACATGAACAGTTTATGGTATAAAAATCAAAGTTATGCCACAAAACCACCCATAGCAACATAAGCCCATTTTCCTATTTTTAACCAATATTACTGAGATGACTATTGTTGCTGTCTGAGATTTTGACTCAAGATTCTACCATAGTTTTTTTTAACTTGATCAAATATTGTTCGCAGAATCGCAGTCATGATCTGTCATCTCAGAGACAAATATCAAAATAAATGAGTAAATCATTTAAACAATCTCTGTCAAGCACTGTTTTTAATAAGCATTTTGCATTCATACCTCATTCTTTGTGGACTGTGATGCAATCGTCTCTGCGTAATTCTTCAAAGCGGAATTTGAAGGAATATTCTGTCGCCGCCACCCAAGGCCCAGTTCACGAGCAGAAAGGCTCCTTGCTATATTCGATCGACGCCGCCGCATAGCTTCACACTCAACCTATGTCAGCAGAATATAAAAGTAACTCTCAAAAAAATTCCAGCCACACTGAAAACAGGTAGAAAATATTTTTTTTAAAAAAGCCGAAAAATTGCACCGCTTTTGCACACACTAGATTATATCTGATGTGAAAATTCACAGCAGATAGCCATAAATCAACTACTTATTTTCCGTAAATTTTCACCACAGCATCTTTTTACTTTTGGATATATGCCATGAAAAATTGACGTACGGAAACATATATATTAAAGCTAAGAAATAAGCGAATAATCACACAATTGGCCTAATAATAACAATTTGGTATGGTGAAAAATTTGCATATTGAGAAATCTTAACTTGATTCTTTCACCACAGTTGCTGCCAGCCTTACGAATTGTCTGCCACAGTCACGAGTCTGACTGATTTGCCAAATTCTTTCACTGTCAATGTCCGGGCGAAAATATAGACAAGAGCTTAGTGCCATGTTTTTGACTCATTGTGTAGGCCTATAGTTTATACATTTTAGAAATACATCAGCTGAAAAGCCATAGCCGCTTACCAAATCATGTGATCAATTACATAGGCTAAGCCTACAGGCTACAGAAGTTGTTAACTTGCTATTATTGCTTGCATAATCTGATAATACTGTACTAAATATCACTGGCAATTATTTTACTGTACTTTGTTTCAATGCAAATTCGCAGCAAATAAGCCTATCAGACCTATTTAATTGCCATAAATGTTCACGGCCGATAACCATTTCCTGCTAGCTTTCGTGAAAATTCACGGCAGATAACACCTTTGCTTTGCACACAGTGGCAAAGAACACAAGTGAAACTAATCAAGCTACAGTGACATTGTGACCATGCACGACATTACTCGCAAGAGGATATGTGCATTATTGGAAAAGAAGAAGAAAAAGACATTGTCTTTAAAATGTGTACCCACAAAGTCAATACAGAATATAATGCACATAGTATACAACTAAAATGACAGAAAACTTACAACGTTACCGGCGTCTATAAATTATTTCTTACATTTGAACAAAATAAACAACATACGAATTATACGTAGCAACCGGAAATGAAAGTACCCGGATCAAAAAATGGGAACTTCTAGAGATGTGTCAATGATCGATAAATCAGTATCGTATAAATTTATTCTATCGTCGAACTAAATCATCACTGTCATTTTAGTATCCCCAATTGACATATTTTATAGACAAAGCCCCCACAAAAATGTAACTGAACTGTAGAGAGTGACAGTGACTGTCAAAATACAAATTTTCGGCGACAGCACGAAGTAATACTCTAGCGCTTATAAAATATTTTATCCAGACGGCAAAAAATTCTTATTTATGTAATTTAGTATGTAAATAAGTACAATTTTAACTAATTTTTGTAATCCCGAAATCCCGGGATAAGACACTGCCAATCCCGGGATTCGGGATTGGCGAAAACGGCCGGGATCCCGGGATTCGGGACGATACGTTGTCAGAAAGTTAAGTTCGGGTCCAATAACATGGCAGAAGAAACGTCAGCAAGTCGTGTTGACGGAAGTCCGATAAACAACCATCATGTGGACGACGCCGATGCCAGTAATGGACCTGCTGGTGATGTTTCTGTGAACGTCGACGGACAAGTGAATGTTTGCGCTCATTTTCCGCCGTTTTTGATCGGCGTTGCTGGTGGAACGGCGGCTGGAAAGGTATGCTTACATTACATGTAAAGCCTGCTGTCTGGAGTTGTATAAACTAAACGTAAATCGCAGACAGTGTTTTAGTTAACATACTTATTTCACGGTCGTCAACGGTCGGTGCAGTAGCTTAGACTGTTGTGAAATCACCTTTGGTTCAGCTCTACCGTATACTTTTCTGTTCACTGGTGGTTTATGTGATCACACTTGAATGCACTCGTGGAGGGTGGAGTTAACCTGTTATACCACTGCAGACATTGTGCTGCAAATAACTAGCACGTCTGAGGGTTAAGTTTTATAACTGTGTATTATGCATTTATCCACTGTATAATAAGGCAGTTATATGCTGTAACTAAATAATGTACATATTATATGCCATCTGACTTGTATTCATGGCTAGGGTTATGTAATATGTAGTTGGATGTGGTCGATGCAGTCCAGTGGGTTCCGGGTTACTGTTACTGTTCGATGGAGACTTTTCTGATGGATGCTAAATACACTACCTCATTAAATGACAGGTCTTAACCATAGTCTTATCCCTAAACTTATCCCATTCCTAATGCATAATTCCTAACCCTGACTTAACCCTATCTCCAATCTCAACTCTATCCCTAACTCTATTATTAATCCTATTTCCTAAACCTAAACTCATCACTGTTTCACGATTTCGTCATTCCCAGTTATGGGACACTGGGCGACTTCACTTTTTGACTTAGACTTTCGCTGAGCAAAAGCTAAAGCTGAATGCTGAAGTCTGTACTTAGACCACAGTTCAACTAAACTTTGGTCTAAGTCTACTGACTTAGACCAAAACGATTAAAAATGGCGGAAAAACACGTAAACCTAACAGGAAATTAATCAACCATTTACGCTTGGA
>Ga0209367_1001797_pt1 | contig 27283 bp, 16 predicted proteins | sample WorMetLIZISLAND2_FD_187412 | JGI IMG/M metagenome (GOLD analysis project Ga0209367, IMG submission 187412) | Marine gutless worms symbiont microbial communities from Max Planck institute for Marine Microbiology, Germany - Olavius geniculatus... ...
AAAAGTGGTTATTTATACTCTGTTGGCTTGTCTAGCGTGTAAATGGTTGCAGATAGGCACAGCCATGCTGCTTATCATAACAAGCACTGATGAAAAGCTTCTTACGAATGTCAACATCGATAACCTTGAATAACCTTGAACCCTAAAAATATTGATTTAACGTGATTTGTTGGCGATTGTTGGTTGCAAAAGAGTGAATTACGACGAATGGATGGAGATAGACTAAGATTACCTGCGAACAGGAACTGCTATATGCTTTCGCGCGTCTCGTGAGCTTTGCTCAAATTTCTTGTTCTTTATTGTGTGTTGAGTATTTTCTTATATGCTGCTGGAACATGGGCTTAGTCAATGTGAATTACATTGTTTATTTCATTGATTTTATTTCGTTTATATTCATATAAATGCTACTGAGTGGTTACTGGAGACAAGTGACGAGAACATGGATTATTCACAACTCAAGGAGCTGGCTCAGGAGAGGGCAAGATGGTGTCGATAGCAAACGAAAACCTGTCCGTAAGACAGAGTACAACAGCAGCATATTCATATTTTGTGTGCTGTTGTCCGCTAAAAATACGAGTTTATTTTATCGCTTTGTTTGAAATTAACTTTAAACCTATACATTATTTGTGAATTAAATCTCTCCAAAAAGTGTTAAATGTTGATTAATTAGAAGTTTGCAGCATCTAGGGTTGTTTGTTGTATAACATTTAGTGACACATAAATAATATTAAATATAATATTTTGATAATTTTTCTGTCGTGTAGGTGGCTACTCTCACGTGTCGAGTATGGGAGATGTACACGAACATGTTCAAGTAAATGTCTCGTTTGTTCTCAACTATATTTTTGTATTGAATCTTAAAATATAGGTTAGGCCTGTATATTAGATTGCATCCTTTTTGTTAAAACACACTTGCGTATTTAGCATTTTTTGCAGTTATTTACAGTAACGTTTGTTAAACGTTGTCGATATCCGGAAAGTTTTGCCTACGTAAATGTTTCGGCGACTGAAGATGTCACGCTGTTTAATTGCGAGTTTTCAACTGGTGTTGTGATTAAACTGACAGGAGGCGGCTTTGAAGATCAGTCGAACATTGGCACAGCATCAGTATCGCAAGACCTCCTGGACCAAGCCGCACTGGACGACAATTACTGACGACGATGGAACGGTTTGTCTTTTTAGTTAACATCTACGCAGATAGATTTTGTCGATGTTTTGCATTTAAAATACATTGTTTGAGTTTTCTAGCCATTTAAGAAACAGGGCGTCACGTTTTGCTGCCGATGTTTGTTTCTTACTTTTCCAGCAAGTAATTACTGAGAATTCTAGCTTGGCCGATAGCCGCGAAACTTTGTACATGATCCCGAATAGGTGCTATTTAAAAACTATGTCTTACAATCTGAGAACTTTCCCGTACATTTTGCCGGCAAAAACGTCAAATTTTCGACAACTTTTAACTCTGATCGCGAGTATCTCCATAACGGGACAATATATCAACGATTGGACAAACGCGTAGCAAACTACAATCTCTTTCGCGTATGATCGTAATTTGGATAACTTCGGTCTACAACCAGGAAACTTATTGGACCTGAAGTTTGGGCCGACTAAAAATTAACACGTACAAAGCAGTGCGGTACACCGATTTTCTAGTTGTAACCGCTTGGTGCTGCTTTCGTGACATAGGCCTAGTGAAAGATTGACGATGGTTTGCTAACATTCGTTATGTTTTCCACCGTTCACGACTGTTTTTCCAGGGTACGGAACTAGTGATATCAGTCTCACAGCCAGTCTACGGCACAAAAGTCGACCAAAACTACACGGTTTGTATCTCAATTTTACAATTTCTTGTCATGTCTTATTTTTTAAGTGTTCAAGATGAATATACAGCAGCGATGCTCAGTGCATTGGTTTTTTAGCAGTTGCATATTAACGTAAGAAAGTCAGATAATATCCATTACAGAGACTGAGGCGGCTGGGACACGTACCGAGAATAAAGGATTGTAGAATACCTCGTCACGCTAGATACAGTGGACATGAACACTATGTGCGACGAAGCCAAAGAACTGGCGACAGACGAGCAAAATGACATCAACGCGTGGCCCAAACCATTCATTAAAATGCTGGATGAATTATGGTCTAAGATGAGACTATCGCAATGTAGTTAGTGTTGGTGGTCTAGACTGTCAGCTTAAATGACCATTGACTGTTCTGTTGTAGATGACGAATGAAACTCTGCTGCTTGGAGTCGCTGCCACGAGTGTACCTGTTATATATCTCATGGATGCCGTGCCGCGTTATCAGGTGAGTTCTCGCTGTGTTGCTTATTATGCGGCCATCCCTGTATCGTATTGCATATTCGTCCGTCTGTCCGTCCGTGTTTTTGTTCTTCACGGACCTAAGCTCGAAAAAAGTGAAAATAAACCGAAATTGATGCGAACGTTTCCCGGGGGAGGAATAATCGGTTTTCAGCTTAAAAGGTGAAAAATCAAGGTCACACTATATGTTTTCTTTGTTTACTGAACGCATCATAAATGTTTGGAATAGCTTGCCACCTGACATTGTTAATTTTTTCCACTTTGATAGCATTCAAACGCTCAATAAATACTGTGGATCTCTCTGCTTACTGTATTGGGTCTGTTTAGCCTGTTATTCAACTGTCCTGGTCGTTGTTTTACTACCTTGTTTTGATATTTGTTTGTTCTAACTTTAGAACTTATGGATTTATCTGACTGTACTTGTGTATTAAGGGCAGTGTTCAGTACTTTTGGTCTCACTGTCCGGTCCTACTGCATTGTCATTTGCATGTTTTAAATTGTTTTATTGGACAAATAAAGATTGATTGATTGATTGATTGATTATTTTCTACAAGCCAGTCCAGGTACAGATGCAGCGCTTAGTTAGGCAGTGCAAAAGTGGACTTTTATTTGTCGTTTGAAATACGCAAGAGCTGTCCAATAGTTAATTGGATAGCCGCATAGTCTAATAATGTTGACATCTGGTTGACATGAATAAAACTTAGATATTTATTTTATCATGATTTTGATTTTAACTGCAATTCATGGTCATGAATGTTGACTTTGATTTTTGCTGGTTATTTGCAAGCATGTCTCTTAGATCTTATACGTTCGTAGTCGTGATATGTTTTTATATTGTTAATTTGCAGCTTGGTGTTAACGGTTACTCGTTTGTCATTAACCATAACGGATTTGTTGTGTTTCATCCCCGCTTACGACTGATACAGGTATAAAATAAAACATCACTTGTGCTGAAAATGTTTCTCCGTTTGTCTGTTTATTATTTTTTTTCATTTTTTGCAGAACCAATAAAACGTAAAAAGAATGCCTACCAAGTTAGTTGAGACACAATATACCACACAGAGAGAAAGAAAAAGGCAGCGTAAACAATTAGCATACCGGTACATTTCTGTTTTTACACAGGCTTTTACATAGACTTGATAATGCATTTCTTAAAAAGTGTTTTGTCTCGTACAGTCAGTCTGTAGAATTTGTATCTATCTGTTATGATTTTGACGTTATGATTGACATTTGTATTAAACAGGACAGTCGTCACAAAATATTTGAACATTTTAGTTGTGTAGTAAAAGTAACTAGTTAAGTAGTGGTTAGTTTTTCACCGTCATGTACCTGTTATGTTGCCTTGCAAGACTTATTTGTATTGTTTTTACTGCTTGTCGTGGCGAATAAATTTTATCATAATCAATCAGTCGTTTATTTCAAAAACGAGGTTCGTGTAAAAAAGTAGAAAAAAGACGGACAAAAATACACATTGAACGACTAAAAATTTGGGTAAGAGCCAGCCCATTGCGAGGCTGTCTGGGGGACAGTTGAGCAGTTGAAATTCCGTAGCTTAGTCGATGATAGTTTAATGACTCCCATTTACGTATTTGGGTAACACATACAATGACAGTGTTTATCTTGTAATTTTGTGCGTTTTCCTAGGAACAGAATAATAAGCTGCCGACGTCAACTTTTAACAGCGTGGATCTGGACGAAATAGAAGTATTCGACGCTAAAAGCGAGGTCAGTACTCGGTATATAGGCCCTACTGGTTGGTGATCTTGCACAAAACAACGCATTGTGTCACATTTTTATTGCAAAATGTGCAATGCTTATAATCAAATCGAAGAAAATTATTGTTACTTGTACTACACATACGCTTCTCATATCCCAAGTCCGCTGGGGAGAAAATACCTTCTTATTCTCCACCTCATCGATTCCTGGGGTGTCTCCATGTAGCCGTCTGTTATGGATCCGACGGCGATTTTTTCTAGTCTTCCAACAATTAACGTTTAGCTCTGTCGTAGGTAAACGGTCAGTCTCAGACAAAAAAAATCGTCATGATAAGGGCAGCCGTTTCATGCGGGGGTAAACACAATGGCCACCCAACTGGGAGAAAAATTAGTACTCCCACTTTCTGGACAAAGGTTACGCCCCCTGCAGCTAAGCCGTTACTTTTCCGTGCCCGTTTGCAGCTAAATTAATAATATGGGACCCCATCACCGACGCCATTGTCTGCCTCCATTGGCTGCGCGTGCCGGAGCGAGTCCAGTACAAGATCGCCGTTCTGGTCTACGTTCTGGTCTGGTCCACAGACTCGCGCCGGTGTCGCGAAATAGATCCGCCGGCCTAAAAATCGCCCCTCCTCCGGCGGATTACTGGACGAAATAAAATCACCCCAAGAAATTCTATTTTGAAATAGATTCGCCGGGGCGACACATTTATCGCCCCATATAAATCGACCCCTGTTATTGAACTGTTACATCTTACTCAAATTAACAACCGTCGCCAACCAACCGGGCTTTTCCCGTTGTCGGTTCGTGGACTTGGAACGACCTGCCAGACGGCAGACGATGTGACGTCTGCCGAGTCGTTGTCCATCTTCCACCAGCGTCTGAAAACTCGTCTCTTCGCAGAATTATTTCCTGACTATTTCCTGGCCTAAATGTTTTTCTTTTCTTTCTAGTGGATCTAGCAGTAGTTTGCATTACTTAGGCCACTTTGAAAATCCAGGATTGATTGATTGACTGTCGTTTGTGTTAGCTGCGAGATCTGATGGTGGATAGAGAAACCGGTTCTCTGGAACTACTCACTCCGTTTCACCTTGACAACCGCGTGTGTATAAAAATCTATCGTGTTTGTTGCAATTAACTTTGCTTCCCAGTTGAGATGTTGTTTCATCGTAACAGTAGCACTAGAGCCCAGCTACACGCTACAGCCTATACTGTTTCTGTTGTAGTACTGGCCTTTAAGGTCATCCAAGTTCGATGATTTTATCTCATCTGAAACGGCGTATGCGATTTTCTATTAGTGATTAATAGCAACCTTGGCCTTATCTCGCACCGTTTAGCCTCAATACATCCGCTGCAGACGGACAGACAGACGACACATCGCGTCAAAAAGCCAAAAAAATCAGTGAACAGATTGTAACTGTGAGTAGGCCTACTGTTGTTGCTGATGCTGCTATGCGTCTGTTTGTAGCTGTTTTAAAAGGCCCGCTGCATGACGTGTCTTGCTCGTCCGTCAGTCTCAAAAACTAAAACGAACAAAGCCAAAATTGATGTGAACTTTTTCCAGGACAATACTAACCGATATGCCAAAATGTCAGAGATCGTGTATTCGTGCTCGCATAGTGTTTTAGTTTATAATGACGTCGAACTGCTGAGAGACGGTGTGCTGTTGCAGAGTCGGATGTCACTGACTTCCAACACGTTTTATTTCACGGACATCGCCAACACAACATTCAGGTAGGTCTACTACATTTTAGTTGATTTTTTGCGTAGCAAAAGTAAGATATATCACGGTGAATTTGTGTCGTAATTTAATGCTAATCCGTCGATATTGAATTAATGTCAAAAAGCGTATATATTTCTTCAATCACGTATGCTGTCGTATCGCCATATAGTTAACTACGTTAAAGTATGCAGTTAATATTTTGTGTTTTAGTCTCGGTATCTCAGTCGCTGAAGATGTAGGCCTACATAAACCGTATACTGTTGACGGACGCAGGGACATTTCTGCAGAAGGTATAGCTTATCACTTATATAACATCGACTTCACTGATTTCTGGCATGGACGTTTTGCATCAAATGTTGCTTGAGTGTTATAGTGTTAATTTCAAACTCATCGGTTTGAATCGTTTAGTTGTTTGATTTGTCAACTTTCTGTTAATGTTTTGCAAACGTTAATTTTTTTATGAAATGGAAATAGAAGATGTTGCCTGAAAGTATACACTGTATAGGCCTATTATCATCTATCAACGTCCGTTTTTATATTAATGTATCATTTCTGTAGCGTTTTGAAGATATATACTCGCATATTAAAATTGCATGTGCGTTTTAGGACTGTCGGCTTTGCTATCGAATGACGTGATAATAGCTCCATGGTAGTTATTAATTAATTGTTCATTATTCTGTTCCATTAGGACTTAATTGACTGTCGGATATACGGTACCAGCTAGCGGCTTTGCAATAATGCGTTTTTAATTTATATATGCTTCAAAACAAAACCAGAAAAATATGCTGGCTTAGTGCCGACATTATTGTGGGCCGTCCGCCTTAATTTTGATCTATTGAACTAAAATTGGCACATTAGTTGCTTTTATTCTTGAGAACGTTCATACTAATTTTGGTTTTCTACGCTTTTGGCTTGTAAGTTGAAATTACAGACCCGCGGAAGGGCCCCCGTACGCCCGTCCTGGAGGCCTCACGTATGCTTAGGAACCTCGTACTAGGTGTGAAAAAAATTTCTAGTTTAAAAAATATATTCAAAATATAAAATGAATAAACATGTGAAAATGGACAAATTTATTACTTTTCCTTACTGCACAGTAATCTGCGACGTATTGCGGCCTATAGACGTTATTTTTTGAAAAGACAACACAAACTGTATCTTTTTTAAAGTGGGAAAATTTGCAGCTTTCAGTGAACGTCCAAAGTTAAACGTGTTTCAGCTTCAAAGCCCCCCTTGAACCTGTGACCAGGGGCTCTGCCCCTGGACCCCGCTGGGGGCTCCGCTCCCAAACCCCCTATTATAGGGGGCCTTGTATTTGGGGGGGGCACTGGTTAGAAATCACACGAAATGAACACATGGTCAGAAAGGCGAGACCTGTCGGTAGCGATTTATTACGGTCGGCTGATAAAAATAAACTAACTGAAGAATTAAGCTAGACTAACGATGATGTAAGTTGGCCAATTTTCAGTCGGTGTTGCTTACAGAATCAGCAATTCCGGTTATTGCGACAGATGTTACCGTATCGTCGTCTGTCAGTCTGCATATGTATGTCTGTCACACTCGTCCACCCTGCTAAAGCTGTTGAACAGAATTACATGTCATGTGGTAGGACATTCGTGTAGCCCCGAATAACATTATGTTAGACACCAGATGTCCCACTCCAGTGATTGATTATCAAACTCTAGCCAAAGTGTAAATGACACAGTGTTACTAACTTAATTTTCAGTCTATAATATGATTATCGACCTCGTAAGATTTTTTTTATATTTCTCGCCTAAAATAAGACGTTGTCTACTGTCGAATGATTTTGGTTTTTATTTGGGTGTAGGCGTTACTGTAAATTCAACGATGATGAGCTTCGTCGGAATAAACTGGAAATGCTCAGCAAGTACATTGAATACGGACTACAAGGACTCGACATCTTCGCTACTCAGTGTCAGTATTCGCGCTAGAGTCACCCCTAGTGTGTTACAGACAGAAAATGGCCATAAAATACTTTAACTACACTGGCATTTGATTGTTTCGAAGTTTAATACACCGACTTGCCATTGTGCTTTTTATCTTCCGCAAATTGTTGCATGTTGACATCGTAGGCCTACGACTTGTTGTCAGTTGCATAGTGGCGTGGCGTAGCGGTAACGCGTTTCATCCGATCAACGAAGTTACTCTACGTTGGGCCGGGTTAGTACTGCGATTGGTGACTGCCTGCGGGCAGGTAAACCATCTTGGTATGCAACCAGCCGTTTACGCCAACTCAGCCTTCCATCCATCCGGGGTAGGTAAATCGAGTACCGGTCAAGTATCTGGCCGGGGTTAAGGCAGGGCGCGTTCACCTGCGTCGGGTGGCAGGTAACACTGTGTGATTCCATACGGCAGGTGACGCTCCGTAGCTCTGAGATGGATTGTCTGTCCATAAAGAGCTTAATCTTTATCTTTTTATACATTGTATGACTCTCTGAGGGATCGGAATTCCGACCCTCAGTATTGAGACTTGTAGGCGATTTCTAAAAAGTCCTGTTTGCAGTTTTACTAAATCCGACGCTGCAGCGCATTCGAACATAACGTTATGTGCGTCTGCGCTGTACAAATTTATTGTGCATTGTTAAATTATTGCATTTCGCTATCATCATGATTGGCAGGCAATGTGGAACTAGTGGAGCAGTTACTGTTTGATGCCGAAGCGACGCGAGGAGCGAGTACGAGTTGGATCAAAGCGGAATTCGGCGCAAGACGGCCAGTTAACATTGCTATCTACTGCATGCGTCTTGTAATTGCTGACATTGAAAGCTTTTTGTGTAAACGTTGCAACGCAACGGGGGTAGCTCTTGACAGACACGGATGGCGTCGGTGTGTAACCCAATGTGTCCAGTTGGATGCGGGATGAATCAAGGTCAAGGTCAAGTTCATTGCAATGCCGGGCTATACGGTTAGTCTTTCGTTAGGTTAAGTCGATCATTTTAGACTAAGTAGGCCTAGGCCTGTCGTTCAACTTCAATCGATACAATTTTACATTTTTAATAGGTCGTAGTAACTAACGTAACTGTTTTTCATTTTGTGTTTGCCGTTACGTAGGTTAATTGAATACAACTGACGCACTTGCATGTACGTTGTTCCGTTTGCAAGTTTATAATGCTGAATTGCTGATGAGATTTGATTTGCATTTTACCGCAATAATGATCAATGAAGCTGCATATGTATAGTGGCGGTGAACGGACTGGAACGGAGATGGTGTTTATGGGCACGAGATCGGGATTGACGCGCTATTGGAGCTTCCAAAATCAGCTGCCGAAACAGTATGATTTTTCGTATGCATTTACTTTTTCACGTAGATAAACTAACACACTAGCATTGAATCATGTGTTACCAGCTGTAGCAGTATATAGAAATAGATATTGATGCCAAAGGTGGTGTGTATATAGCTCCTTACAAAAAACCATCTCAGAGCTACGGAGCGTCACCTGCTATGTGGCATCACACAATGTTACCTGCAACCTGATACAGGTGAACGCGTCCCGTTATACTCGAGGGATGAAAGACTGGGTTGACCTCGTTGTTGGTTGTATACCTAGATCGTTGTTCTTAAAATTGTTGAAATTGTTGCAGGAACATTTTGGACGAAGTTGAAGAAGCAATCGATGCAGATTATTACAGACGAGCCGTCGCGTTTACAGAAGACATCTTCGTTTTTTCCGAACCACGAAAGTCATGTACGAGTACAACACTTCACCTCGATCGATTGTTTTAGGTCTAATACATATTAGCAGTATGAAATTGTAAACATGATACTGCATAATAGATGTATTATTTTACAGACTCATTTGAAGCATAACATTGTGATAACGGCTATTGCATTTATTGTAGGGCCTATATTTATTTTTACGCGCGAAAGCAGCTACTGCTTTCAGCACGTCTTAGCCATCGCAATTCTGTCTGTCCGTCTGTCTGTCTGTCCGTCACACTGGTGGATCAGTCAAAAACGGTGCGAGCTAGGATCATCAAATCTTCACCCTCTGCTGCCTGGATAACTCTAGTTTCAGGAATCGTAAAGCTTTTGCATAAATTCGAAGAAGGTCACTTCGAACGAAGGCGCTAAATGAGCTGGGGTGGGCAGAATTTGCGATTTTGGGCCAATAAGTTGCTTTATCTCAGTAACGTTGCGAGATAGGGCCTAAGTTACTATTAATCACTAATAGGAAGTCGTACACTGGCGATTGACGCCGAATTCAATGACCTTGAATGATCTTGAACGCCAAAATAGGGAGTTTTATGGATTTTTTTGGCGATTTCAGGCTGCGACACAAGTCTATATTATTCAAAAAGGTGGCGCCACGGAACTATCGTTATGCGATCAAGATAGAGAATTTGGTATTTGTATATTAACTTAGCGTGAACACCTCCATTTTCAGCTAAACTACTGAACCGGAACTGCTATAGGCTTTCGCGCGTCTCGTTAGCATTAGGTCAAATTTTTTGTTATTAAAAGTTATCCTTGCACTAGGAACTGACGGTTATCTCGCACCAAACCAAACAGGAAATTTTTGCATGAATTTTCGTTTATAGATTACAAAAATTTGGATTTTTTTATTGGTCTTATTTCTTGACCAGTGCGTAGGCCCCCTATGCCTATTCCAAGTAGAATTTGCTTTTTGGCCTGCCAGTGAAGCTAACTTGTATTCAGCCGAATGCTATAATTTAACATTTTGCATGGTAGCACGAAGATTGTGATTATGCACACCGTGTCTCAAAAACACGTGCCACTTTCATTTTCTTACATAACTCCTGAAGCATAGTATAAATTTATTGTTGTAAACGGCCAAACTACGACATCTGCGTTTCATATAGTAGTGCAGCAACAGTATTAAGGTGAGGTGGGCAAAACTATACTTGTAGTCGTTTGCGTCAAGTTTCTTCGTGATGTTGTCTGTCAAAACCTATTAAAAATCGGCCAATGTTTTACGTAGTTATTCAAAAAAGTGGCACCTGGTTAGAGACACGATGTATCCTATAGTATTCAGGTTGATCTGTGTGTATGATAACTGAAGCTGACTGGATGTCGGCATTGGTGACCGCTAGCAGTCCGCTAGTCATCTATCATGGCGGTCGGCGAGCGGTTGCTGCGGTCGTCGGCTTCACGATGAAATATCTCACGTTTTATCAACACTTCGTGAACGTGACGACGTCTTGCGGTCGAACGCCGTCTAACGACAACAGTTGCAACTTCACCTGTCGTAGTCCGGTCAGTTATACCCCGTTTACACGAGAAACAAGCTCGTCAAGCCAGCTTATCAAGCACTTGACGATCCAGCTCGATGAATGTTTGCAATATCGAACAAACAGGTTTGATTTAATACACATTTATGAAGCTGTTTCAACAAGCATTTATCAAGCACACATCAAGCGCTCGTCAAGCCAGTTATGTGTTTTTGATGAATGTCCGCTTTCGGTTTCGTTCAGATATCGGTGCTCTTAAATTTTTGAGGTTGGCCTCAGAACCCTCTTTTTCGACTCTGATTATGCTAAGTGTTTGATGTTTGGAGTATCCTTGACGAGCTATGGCATTGCAATCTAAGCACTTTAAACGGCTTGATGAATGCTCGACGAGTGCTAATCAAACCAGTTCGTCAAGCCAACTTTATCGTGTAAACGGGGTATTACGTTCGTAACTGTTGGCTTGCGAACCTTATTGTCAGGCGTCGTGTTTTTGCAACTTGCGGTAATTAAGGTAATTAGCTCAGGCAAAAGATTTTTTGTGGTTAAATTGTTTTCCTATAGCATGTGTCAAGTGGCAGATTAGACATTGGTACATTTGTGCATTAGTTGGTGCTGTGAACTAGAAAAATGTTGGCTTTCTGCCAGATCTTCCACCGTTTGAACTTAAATTTAGCACACCGGTTACACCTTCCCTGGAAAACGTTCACATCAATTTTGATGTTTCTGCGCTTGTTCATTTTTGGGCCGACCGCTAAGCTGTAAGCTTAAGATCGGTCCTTTTTCGTGGTTGTCGTTTGCCCGTCTGTCCTTGTCAGTCATGGATGTACTGTGGGTAAACGGTGCAAGATAGGGCCCAGGTTACTATTAATCAGTTATAAGAAGTGGCATACGACTTTTCAAATGACATAAAAAATCATCGACCTTGGATGACTTTCAAGGTCAATGACAACTACTACGATCGGCCCCACCTTAGCGACAGCTGGGCTTTTGTCGAGTTTAGAGCCCGTACGGAACGGACGGACGGGCGGACGGACAGACAGACAAACGGATAAAACGGTCGCACAATAAACCTTTATTTGTACTCTGTTTTTTTACCGCTGCTTTGTGACAGGAAATCAACTGTTTCTTGCTGGATAGCAACGCCTTCGTCCTTGTCTCGGATAATCCAAAGGAGGTTTGTTATTAGTATAATGTCAATTACTAAGTTACTGGCACATTTGCTATTTTTGACAGAAAATCTGTAAAACAAACATCTTCGAATGATTAACAGGTTACAACGTTTTGTATAGGCTTAATCTACGTTAATTTTCACAGCAAACAAACAGTTGGATGCCCACGTATGGTTGGACGTTGTAGTAAATTACTACTGCATATGAATTCAGATTGGTCAGCAGTTTGGTCAGCTTGAAGGATCGGGACAGTTGATGAGAGATCTGACAGCAGACCGTGATGAAGATCGGTCCACGTCGAATCCTAGCCAGAAGCCATTTCACCGGTATGTTTGATTAGCTTATTACGGAGTTACACTGTATATTAGCCTATGAGGGAGTCTGTTCGTCAGTCTAAAGGCGCGTTCAGAGCGACGTAATTGAACTGAACGAAACTAAACTGACATGGTTCAGTTATTGACGAGCTGACCACTGAAAAAGCAGTAATGCATTATAGTGGGCATTGTCTAACGCGCGCATAAGCGTCAACCAATGACCAATGGGTTCGCCTGCTCGCCCATTGTCCAGTTTGTCAAAAACTAAACCGTGTCAATTTAGTTCAGTTAAGTTGAGTTTAGTTTAGTTCAGTTACGTCGATCTGTTCTCTACGAGATTTCACTGAGTAGTCAAAAATTGTAAAAAGTCTAAGGTGTTACAGACATTCCGTACATTTTGCTGTAACAGCGTAAAAATGATGGTGGCACGGAGGGTGTTTAAATCTGATCTGAAAATAGATTTCCGCGGTTTCACTGTATCTTATTGATTGACTTACATATTAATAATTGCTAGATAGTAGTACTGGTAGTTGTAGATTAGTAGTAGTAGTAATGTAGTAGTAGTAATAGATACTAACAACTTACCATGACACTTGCAGATGTTTTGATACAGTATTAAAGTTTAGTGTCGTTTTTACACGTCGTTGTATTTGACGATTATTTGTTTCTGAAATCTTGCACTGTTTGTATTATCAGCATGACGATAGAAGATCATCAAGGACTGTGCGATGTATTTTCCGAACCTGAGATTCGGTCGAAAGCAGCATCGAAGAAAGTCAGTTTGTAGTCACTTTTTGTCATTTATCTCCTTAAGTTAAATTAACTCTGTGCTGGTTTTGCTAATGTTGGCATTTTGGTAATACACCGTTTACACGATTAAGCAAACATCGAGCAAACGTCGAACAAATATGAAGCATGCATAAAGCATAGCCTACACGAAGCAAACATCGAGCAGACATCGACCTAGCTCGTCCAGCTAACCAGAGGCAGCTTCATCGTGTAAACGGGGTATAACACGCGAGTTGGTCTCGATCTGCGTTGGGCCGGTTAGTCCTGGGGGGGAACTTCAATGAACAAACAATCTCAGTATGTAAAAGCCTCCCAGGTTGATTAGGCCTGGCCATCCTTCAGTGGGTAGGCACAATAAGCACCAGCAAAACGTGCATGTCTGAACTCTGAAGAAACGGGTATCAGCGCTGCCTTGGCGGCCACGCGTCTTGCGAAAAACTTTTCTTTTTAAAAACTTTGTGCGTTTTGAAACTGATAACTATTAATATGCTTCCTGATGTATCGATACTGCCGTTTGTAACTATCTGGCTGACGCATATCTGCGAAAGCCGTTTAGTGCTGTAATCGATAATCGTTAATATTTCTTATCAATGGTTAAATCTAAGCCTACTGGAAGATTAAACCTACTTTGCGAACTATGCATGCACTTTATTAGAAAATTCTCTATCTGACAGTATTTTTACGCGCGAAAGCAGCTACTGCTTTCAGCGCGTCTTAGATATCGCAATTCTGTCCTTCCGTCTGTCTGTCCGTCTATCTGTCTGTCACAAGGATGAATCAGTCAAAAAGCGGTGCAAGCTACAATCACCAAATTTTCACCGTCGGCTGCGGGGAAGACTCTAGCTTCAGGAACCGTAAAGGTTTTCTATGAATTCGAAGGGGGTCATCCCGAACGAGAGCGCTAAATGAAAGGGGGGGTGGGCAAAATTTGCAATTTTTGGCCAATAGGTTGCTGTATCTCAGTAACGGTGCGAGATAGGGCCTAGGTTACTATTAATCACTAATAAGAAGTCGTACATTGGCTCTCGATTGGCGCTGAATTCAATGACCTTGAATGACCTTGAACGCTAAAATAGGGGGTTTTATGGATTTTTTGGCGATTTTGGGCTGCGACACAAGTCTATATCATGTCTTTAAATAGACTCATAGGTTGGAATGTAACTTAATAAGTTGATAAATTCATCAACAACGTCATCAACGTCAACAACAACAATGTATATGAAGGTTGCAATTTGATGAATTTATAAACTTATTAAGTCTTTATCATTCACAAGGTGGCGCCACGGAACTATCGTTATGCGATCCAGATAGAGAATTTGGTATTAGTATATTAACTTAGCGTGAACCCAATTTCAGCTAAACTACTGAACCGGAACTGCTATAGGCTTTCGCGCGTCTCGTGAGCATTGCTCAAATTTCTTATTATTGTATGTATGATGTCGATGTGCTATGCAGACAACGTTTGCGGTGTATTCTTTCCTGACGTTTCTGCTTAAAGCTTTCCTTCTGTAAGTATCAGTGCTTGATGCTTCCCCCAACCATTCCATCTATCATAACACATAGCGCCGCCATGTGTCACTGTCTGTAGTATAGACAGTGTCACAGCGGCGTAGCTAAGAAGCAGAAGCAGTTGTGAACTACGGAAGCCATTCTTACTGATTTTTTCCAGAGAAAATGTTGTCAAATAGAACGTAGCACAAAACTGTGGGAAAAGTTTTTCATCACTACATTTATTTGCTCGATCGAGTTTTAGCACCAGTCACAAACCCTGCTTCGAAAGCATTCATCAAACACACATCGAACACTCATTAAGCCAGCTGATATAGATAGACAATGTGTGCTTGATGAATAATTGATAAATGATCGACGAGCTATGCCACTGCGATCTATACGCTTGAACCAGCTTGACAAATACTTGACGAGCGCTTGTCAAGCCTATTGGACGAACGAGTTTGTACGTTAAGCTTTGCATTAGGCTTAAAATCGGGGAATTATTAAAATTAATTTTGTTTAAATTTGGTTCATGTTTGTTATCCGTTATATGCTGTAGTCTGTAGCACATGCCATATACCTATCGTTCAATCACTGTGACCATGTCGTGACTATGACACTGTGTGTGCGGTTCAGTGTCGTAGCTGAGAGTTGGATATATGCAGCATCGCACTTCGCATGTCTTTTCGACATGGTTGCTGGAACCGGTAAAATTTTTAGCTTTTTTAAACTTTTAAAGTTCTGATCGTATATGACGATGACACGGTGAAAAGCATTTTTTTATAAAATAGTTTTAAACTTCGAATGATGCAGAAACGAAGGCTCGTTTGTAGGCATTGACGTCGAATGCTGTTGGTCAACTGAATGTCTGCATGTCCTTATCAGTGGCGGCGGGGGCCAGAGGGGGCAATATTGCCCCGTTTCCTCTCCAAAAAATTTGGGGCTGAACTCTTCTCCCCATTTAGGGGAATTTAGAGACGAAATAAAAATGTTGAGCACCAATAATCTCCGTTGTTGGAAATTGGCAGTGCCTGTCGGAAAATGAGAACTTTCTCTTCAGTCTACTTGTTTAGCCCAATCCACGACGCCGTTGGTTCTTATGAGATTGTTCGACTTTTCGTTGTCTCTGAAGAGGCCAACTTTTTTGTGATCTATATGCTGTACGTACTTTGTTATGTCAGATTGGGGTCGCCGGGTTTTTGTTGAATAATGATGTGCGATTGCTGTTATAAAACGTGCGCAGGTAATAGGACGCCGCTTGGCGCTAATGCCGCATCAGATGGGACGTCGTATTCTCCGGATTTTAGCGTTCTTCATGAACTTGACGGGTCTTCAGACCAAGTGCGTGCCAGTCTGATTCTGATTATTGTTTGCTATAAATCCTAAATTCGACGAGCTGTGGCAAACGGAATGATCGTGTTTTAGGCTGTAACTTCGTCACGAAACCATTTTGCTTACACAAAATGGAGCACTGTATAACCCTAAATGAGGTAGCCTACAAGCGGGACTTAGCATCAGGCAGCTCGAGGCTGGATTTAGGGGTCTTGCGCCATAAGCCCTTTTAAAAACGCACATCTGTGACGTACAACTGAGTTCCTCTTTTTTCGTTTCTAAATGTGCCCCCCTGCCAATGAAATATTAAAAGCAGCGTGTGATACCCTTGACGACTTATCTACTGTATCAGGCAGGCCGTGGATACAGGCACTGGGCAGTGTGGCGTTGTGGCCATGGTCAGAGGGGGGGGGCAATTCGGAGGGGAAGGGCAATTGCGCCCCTTTTCTCCCTAATTTTGTCTGTCGGAAAATTTTTTCTCTTGACGGGAGATTTTTTAATCTGAAATGCACAATTTGGAGCTGAACCTTCCCCATATTCCATTTTGGGTAAATTCAGAGGCAGAGTTAAAATTTTAAGCACTCGTAATCTCTTCTGTCGGAAAATTGCAACTTCCTTTTTCGCTCACTTTGTTTTAACCCTGCACGACGCCGCTGGATGCAGGTAAGCAGCGCGTGGATGAGCAAGCTCGATGAAATGGATGGCGCGGCGAGCGACGACTGGTCGTCAGAGCGTGCTCAGAGCAGGGTTGACGACGAGCTGTCTCGACATCATCCAGGACGACGACGCGTCATCGGCAGACGTCGATGTACCGTCCAGTACACGCACTACGTCGCCAACTTGACTGCACTGCCCGTCCACGGCACGCTCCGTTCAACGTGCCGGACCAACTGTACCCGGTAGGTACAGACTTATGACACTGTCCAATGTAGTTTTATCTATAGTGCTTTATCGTAAAAATCTTTAATGCCTTGGCTACACGGACCGATTTCCTCGTCCGAGGTTTTGGCTCGCATTTTTGGCTGACAGACAAAAAAACCTCGTCCGAGGAAATCGGGCAAAATGAGCATGCAAATTCCGTCCGATTTCCTCGGACGACACTTTTAAACTTCGAAAGGCTCGGCGACGTCGGACAACACCTCGGACGAGAAAATCGGTGCGTGTAGCCACGGCATAATGCGCCGCTAGACACATTAATACTGCGAGAACAAAAACGTCTTCAGCAACTGTCAAAGTGTTTACGGAACACTCCGGATCCAAAAGGTCATCCGGCAGCGAGTTCCAGACATTGTGTCGCTTGCATAGGCCTAATTGTTCGTAAAGTCCTTCCCGAGCCATAAGGTTCATAAGGGCGGCGCTGATCTCCGTTCGTTAGCCCTCAGACAGCCAGCCAGCCAGACATCAGTTTACACTGGGGGTTGACCGTGGACACAAGGCTAGTGCATCGCGCGGAGTGCCTGTTTACATCCCAGCTTGAGTTGTCAGTACTCTTTATGCCCGCAGCCCCTTAATCCTTACAGCTAATTGCTAGAATACGGTATAATATTTTAGATGAGTATTTTGCATGCCGAGCTCTGAAACCGCGCCTTCTGAAGCGACATTATAGGCCTACTGCATGTCATTTGTCGTTTACATCACTTTGCTTGTTACAGTTTCCAATAATGATCATTCTGTTGTCTTGTCAGATGGTATACAGTTAACCGCGTCAGCCGGACCAATCTCATTCTTGTAGTCGTGGACGCCAGCTGCCAGTGTGACAACGATCCCGTTCTTGATACGCGCCCGACAGAAGTTGTTTATATCCTTTATTTCAACGTTTAATCCAGAAACAAGAGAAATAGCAAGCGCAGCATTGGCAGCAACAACAGTAGCAGACGTTAGTCATAATGATGTTGTTATCAGCAAACGTCAAAGTTATTTAATGTGTATACCCATAGGCCTATATTTATCAAGCTTGATGCTTCTTAACCGTTCGCGGTGCACATGATGAGGCGACGCTGTGCAGAAAGCTACGTAAAGAAAAGCATCGAAATCGTCAAGGTCACTGTCGCAGCATTGACCCCGAAGTAAGGAACAGTCGTTGTTAGTGCTATCTATAGCCCACAGCAACTCACTGGTTTATGGCTTTGTGTTTTCATATTTAGCACAGGAAAATTGCCTGGAAATATAAATAGGACTTAACACATAACCAGCATGTTGGAGTAGTCTAGAAAGAAATGGCCTGGTGTGGACAGATCTGTCAAAATGATTGACTGTAATCAAGAACAACAGGCATTTTTTTTCTACTTGTTGTTGGTGTCTGAACAAACATAAATATGAAAAGCATGCACCTTTTTAGCCGACCGTACTTAAGTACGGTCGAGCTCATGGCATGGTTGTCGTCCGTCTGTCGTCGTGTGTAACAGATGTTCTGTGGCTAAGCATTAGGTCCTAGGGGAAAACTTGTTACACGAATGATTAGACATGTGCCTTAAACGTAGGCGTGCAAAATTTTAACGACCTATTACAAGGGGAACATTTTCAAATTCGGGGTTGAATTGAGGGGAGGGGTAAGAAAAATGTGTGTTTTCAACGGAAAACTGGCCAGTGGTCATATAACGGAAACGGTGAGAGATGCGGCCTATGTTTTGTTACTATATTAATCACTAACAGAAAGTGGAATGAGATGGAAATCATTGACCTTGGATGACCTCGAGAACCGTTACGCGATATTGTGGCTAATTTTCATGTCACTTGAAAGCCATATGTCACTTACTGTTAGTGATCAATAGCAACCTAAGCCCTCCCTGCGTGTTGTTGACACAGGAAAAATCAAGCGACTGCGGATATGACGGCACGATGTCACAGCTACACCTCACCGCAGCAAACATATTTCTATTGTTGCTGCTCTCGGCAACTGCTGGCTGTATCAGCGCGATTGGATGAATAAAATTCTTCCACGTAGGGCGGTTCTAGCTTCAAGCTAGGGCATACAGCATCCCTAGTGCACTGTGCATAGAACACTGGCGGATAAGACGTTTTATTGCTGATACTGATAAAAGTAAAAGCCATCTGGGTTTGGGTGGGGTGTTTTTGGCGTTAGAACTGCCATTGACGCAGAACACAATGTCCAGCAATGTAGTCGAGGGGCATGCTGTTCCCCCAAACATTTATGGAGGGAATGTCATTTCCCCAAATAATATCAGTAAAGGGGACAGTGATAGAGTAGCGTTCCCCCAGATAGACCTGAAGTAACATGGAAATACACGCAAACTCGTGTTTGCCGGAACTTGTATATAGGAACCCGTACAGTGCCGGACTCGTACTCGTGTCGGTGTGAATGCAGCCTCAGGCCTGGCACATTCGCCAGTGTCACCTAGCAGGTGTGATGCTCCGTCGCTGTGAGATTGGTCTCCATGAAGAGTTATAGACACTTCCAAAATCGTGAAGATATAAACACCAAAAAAGCCTGAACTTGTATTTAAGCAACTTGACCCAAAGCAATCATGGGATAAACCAAACAACTACAGCAAGACACGAAAGAGCAGCGTGAGAAGAAGAGCTGCGACCAGCAGCAATAATTATTCTACCATTTACAGTGTACATTGTTACAGTCCACACATTTCACATGTTGCATGGACACCGTACCAAAATAATGCAACTACTAATGCTAATCAATCTAGCATGAGTTTAGGAGAAAGGACTTGGAATTAAGAAAGCTGCAACCCCGCCCAACAGAAAAGAACCATTGGACTGGTAGAATAACAACAAAAATCATGAGGAAAGAAAAAACAAACTCTTGTGTCACCAATGAGGTTACTCAGATACTATTAGTTGTCTGATCACACGATGATGTACATTGTACATAGGTTTTAAAAAACGCTGTACATAATAGTGAGCAATGAATGTTCATTCTCTGCAGTCTATCCATCGTTATAAATGTATGGCTAGTGATGTAACACTACTGTCATGACATCAGTATATACAATATTAAATACATAAGAACAGAGAGAGTTTCAGAACACCAGCAACAAAAAATCAGATTCTGTTTGTGAAAACTAAATTCCGACACACAACATTACGAACTGCTGCGTCGACGTCGTTGGCGACTGTCCACAGTAACATGTCCCTTTTCATCACTGATGTGCTTTTTGCTTCCATGTTCTAAACGTTCATCATCGTCTGTCCTCCTATCTCGCTGCTTCTCAACCTTGTGTCTCCAAGCATCATCACGACTGTCTTTATGATGTCTTTGCACCACATCGACGGATCGACTACGACTTCTATCATCTCGACGATGACATTTGACGCCTGCTGAATGCTTTCTGCCTGTTTCTCGAGAAGCTCGTTCATCCCTGCGTCTGTCTCGATGTTTCTTATCTTTTTGATCAGTGCGGACATCACCATTCAGTACCTTTTCCTCGTTATGGTATCTTTCTGCTTCACCACTTCCAGTTTCATTTTTGCCAGATCTGTCGGAGTTTTGGTCAGCATGGGCTGAAGGTCTATGGCGATGTTCCTCACTTGCAGTGTCATCATGTCTTGATCTTTTGCCGTAGTCTGGCTCTTCGTCGGAAGATGACGCACCAGACGAATGCTTTTTACTTTGATGCTTGCGTTTTCGCAAGACGTGGCCATCTGCACACCACACGGCAAGAGTCATTACGCAGACATCCTAATAGGCCACACAGTGCGTCTTGTCCACACATCTGTCTATCCTATACAGGCTCCAACCACAAAAATGAAAAGACGTAGAAAACCCCAAAATTGGACGTAAACGCACCCAGGGTGCGCCACCTTTTATCTCAATGGGATCAAAAGGTGGGATGTAGAAAGGCTATACACATTTTCCCAGGAGTCAAACATATTCCATTTCCTGACGAGCACTAAAAACACAGAAGTTCAAGAAGGTCATTTATGACACCAGACAGGTAACTTGGTATCTAACAAACAGCACAAAGCAAAATGCAGACATGATGCACAATTGGGACAGAATTCATGTGGTACTAGAAATAGTGCTTGCTGTATTATTTAGGTCATGTTAAACACATCTGCGATGACGATGATGATGATGACAGCATCCATACAAAAAAGTCAATGCAATGAACAACATGTAACAACAGCTAAAATGATAACATCTAAAATTGGGTTAGTGGCATGACGTAGCAGTAACGCATTTCATTCGATCAACGAAGTTACTCTACACCGGGCCAGGTTAGTACTTGGATGAGTAGGCCTAATTGCCTCCAGGCAGGAAAACCATCTTGGTACGTAACCAGCCGCCTAGGTCAACTCAGCCTTCCATCCCTCCGGGGCAGGCAAATCAAGATGCGGGCACATTCACCTGTGTTGGTTGGCAGCTAACACCGTGTGATCCCATATGGCGGGTGATGCTCCGTAGCTCTGAGATAGGTTTCCTATGAAGACCTGTAGCATTTAACCATTTAACATCACAAACAGGAAGTACAGTAATTTGATATTGTAAGCAAATTACGTAAATAACCTACCGGTGCTGTGTTTTTTGCCTTTTATTTCGCTTGGTTCTTCATGCTTCTTCTTGTGTTTCTTCTTCTTCTTCTCCAGTTTATCCAACTTCCTGTTCCAAAATAATAACACAACTGCAACATGATACATCGTTCGTTACCACACATTATCATATTATAAGAGTGACTATGAGCTGTTCAAATAACTATCAACAATTCAAACCACACACACCACCAGCTTCTTTCACTTCAGCATTGCACCATTACCATCTGAGACACCATAGCCATGACGGATAACTACCAGCATATCAAGAACATCTGTTTGGTTGAAATTCTATTATGCTACACCTATTGTTCTATATAAACATATCATCCATCCATCATTGGATAATATCATATTACTGACTCCATAGGCTATTGTAATTTCACCTGCATTTTGTCAGATGTCAAAAACTACGAATGAAGGAATGAATAAATGAACGATAAAATAAAAGCTTATCCAGCAAGACACTTATGGACACATAAAACACAGAATACTTGTCAATACTTGAGTTAATAAATTGGTAACAAACAGTAGTGCGAAAAAAACACATACTTGAGTAGTCTTTTCTTCTGCTTCGGAGTCAGAGATTTGAGGAACTGGATTTCAGGATCATCGGAATCATCTGTTCCCGCAGCAGCAGCAGCAGCCTCAGATGCAGTGGATGAGACCTGGTAAAGTACATCATGATCAGCACAGCTCTACAATATACCAAGATGTATTAATGCTACATACAGATTGACAGGGGTGGCCGTTTGGTGTACAGCATAGATGTAAAAATGTTTTTACATTTTTTATTCGTGCCACGTTTTTTTATTCGTGCCACGTTTTTTTATTTAAAAAAAACATGTATTGAAAATCCCACCAAAAGCTTCGCGAAGCACTTTTGGCACCACAGAAATGAATTAATAGGTCGTAGTGATGTAGTATATGTAGTTAGTCCAAATGTACTAAACAAAGTATTTTTAACTAGTATATTTGGTTAGTTTAATGCTATGGTCTTTTGACCATACAGTTGAATTGAAATTAAATGAAGTTCTCTCTGTCTAAACTAGAATTCCAGGTATACTGCACTTACGTGCATTAGGCATAGGCAAATGTTGAACAAATTATGGCCTACGTTTTTTATTCAACGTTTTTAAACGTTTTTTTATTCTTGCTACATTTTTTAACGTTTTTTAACTTTTTTATTTTTCCTGGAATGTTTTTTACATCTATGGTGTACAGATTAATGTACTGTTCTCGATCAATAACGAAGTTAATCAACGCCAAGCCCTGCTAGTACTTTGATAGGCGACTGTCGGAAGACGGGTAAACCATCTTGGTATATAATCAACCACCAAGATCAGGCCAGCCCTCCATCCTAGGTAGGTGAATCAAGTACAGGCATCGCCGACTGTTCACCTGTGTTAGGTGGCAGGTAGCAAGCACAGCGTGACTCTATATGGCAGGTGTTGCTCCGCAGCTCTGACATGAATCACAGGCTGAACGGTAGTTCAAGCCATGTGTTAACGGCGACTTCTCTTTCCTATGGGAAAGCGCAAAATTTTTTAGTAATAAAACCGCAAATATAAATGTACAAAACATCAGTTTATACACCTGTTAATGGCAACATTTAAGGACTTGCACATCGAAAACAGCAAAAATTACAAAAGGTGATATTATTCAGCAGCACATTGACACACAGTCACTGAATGATCGTTAAACACTCAACTGAGTACAAACATGAACTAAACACACTATATCAGATGAGTAAAGATAATGTGAGCATGACAAATGCATCAAACTAACGAACCTTCTGGCCACTTGTGCCGGCAACTGGACCCGAGCTGGCAACTGCAGCAGCTGTCTTATTAACTACACACGACACAATGAATGACGGAATATACACCGTGGGCCAGAAAAAAACACGGCAATTTACTTTTGTCCATACCTTCGCCAGTTATTGACCAATTTTCAAAATTCTTTCATTGGCACACTCTGGAGACAATTTGCAACAATGTGATTATTATATACTCCACCACACCGTAAATACATCCCTACAATACCTTGTGAACTACGAATGTAAGAAAAAATTAACGATAATAACAAACATTTAGGTAAATGAAAAAACACCTCAGACCAACACTGCGGTGAATGATCCATATGACACTAGACTGCATGGGTCTAACACAGACCAGTGTCATATGGATCATTCACCGCAATGTTGGTCTGTTGTACTTTTTACAATTCTACCAAAATGTTTGTTTGTTATTATCATTACACACGCACATTAGGCCGCCCTTATGTTTATTATTTTTTTCAATGTGAGATCTCTGAGATCCGTGGGCCGATCTCCGTGAAATTTTGCCACATGTTCAGAAGCATGTTCAATTTATAAACGCCATCCACAAATTTGGGGGTCTGCCCCCAAATTCTTTTTTAGGGCCAAAAAAATGCCAAAATTGGCGCAATTTTGGACCCCTTCCCACTTCAAGCATGAACATCTCAGAAATGGATAGAGATATCCAAAATCTGAAAACCTGGTGCACGACAGCATTTCCTCCGACGTTCGGTGAAAAAAGTTTGGTGAACTTTGGTCCACTATTTACGAAGATTTAGAAGTGCAATTATACCCACAAAATCGACTTTTTCGGAAGACCATATTTTAGCCCCTAGGGGGTGCTGTGCCACAGAATAACCATGTCTTGCTAGCCCACATTCCACATGGGATGGGGGTTCCCCCAACTATTTTCTTCAATGGCAAGTCAAAAAATGGCCAAAAATGTAGCGTATGTGCGCCTATAACTTTGGAGGTAAGGGGAGTAACCCCACGAAACTTTACCACTTGACGTGCCACTTGGTGGGGGTGTTAACTCAGGTACAACTTTTGGGGGGCACTGCCCTGTTAAAATTTGGGAAAGCGAAGAACGTACAAAATTCGGTGCGACGCAGGACAACTTTTGACTTTGACCGCAAATATCTCTGGAGCGGATAGAGATATTGACAAGAGGACAATGGCGTTATTAAGCAGGAACACCCTGGAGTTGAACAAAAAATTGGTAAACTCTGGTCCACTAACAATGACGGTTAGCGCGTGCATGCTGACCCACCCTAAGTCGACATTGCATGTTCTGTATATGCTAACTTCAAAGTTTGACCGTGAATATCTCTGGAATGGATAGAGATATGGACAAGCGGTAAACGGCGTTATCAACTATGATCCCTTCGGCATTGAATAAAAGAAACTGTGTAAAATTTGGCCCAATAACAATGACGGTTAGCGTGTGGATGTTGACCCACCCTAAGTCGACAATGCACATTTTGTGTAGCTAACGTATTTGAGTTTGGGCCACGTGACTTTTCTGCGAAGAGAATTTCAATCCCCAAACTTTTTTCCAGTTGGACTTACGGCACCAGGCGGCCTCACGTTGGGCTCTGCCCCATATTTCTAGTTTCATTCATATTGCACAAGGTTGTGTAGAGTTACATTTACGGTGTGGTGGGATACATAATAATCACAAAATGTCTGCAGAGTATGTCAGTGAACAAATTTTGAAAATTGGTCAATAATTGGCAAAGATATGGACAAAATTAAAGTGCCATGTTTTTTATTGGTCGACCCTATATAACCAACTAATAACATATATCACACAGCTGCAGGCTGCAGCACATACACATGCTGAAGTCGGAAAAAAAATTATGTGCTTCCGGTTGCAGCCAGCAAAGAACTAAGTAAGGATACTGCAACATAACAGATTACATGCAAACAAATTTTTTAGCAAAACTCTAAAAAATCAAATAAAAACTCCAAAAATAGTACTGAGAATGCAATAAATATTTCAGTGATGCAAGGTTTTTTTAAACGATAGATGGCAACTGGAAACAAATAAATTTTTTAAAACATTTCCGGACAGTTTTAATGCTATATAACATAAACAAATCCTGCACTTATTTAATTACAGCCATATATGAAAAGCTATAGTAAGAATAAGTGATGGCAATTTTACGCACAAAGCCATCAAACAGTTATAGGATGTAAAAACTCCCTTCAGTGTTTTGACATCAAGAAGGGCATCCAACATGCACAAACATTCCGCTCTCATACACCCAAACATTTTCCTGCAGACGATGCAAAACCACTGAAAAGACTGCAAAAACAGTCATAAGCCTACAATACTGGATGCCAAGCCAAAAAAACAACTTACAAGTGCTTGAATATTGTTCAGTAAAAGCTGATCTACGTTCTGCTGTCATTTTAGGAGTACTGGAGTAGTACTACTTGCACAGTGAGGCCATCCCTGCAAAAGTCTCTGAAAACTGCAGCCAGTCCATTGCATACTATACATAAAGCAGAATGCTTGGAAAAATCAACCTACAGGAACTCAACAACAAAGATAACATCGCCAAACACATACAGTGTGGCATCTCCTACTGCAAAATTACTTGGGTCCTTGTTATCACTTTATCCCATCAACAGCATCAAGTCGGTAAAAGATGACTCAAATGAAAAGACAATTAACCCCCCAAAGACATGGTGTAAATATGGGCATACACTGTGGAGGCTCGGCAGTGAGGTTGACGTGATACAGCGGACAGATCTTGTCGGTGTTCATGTGACCCCAGGTACGACATTTGATGCAGCGTATGTTCCGCACTTCAATGCCAAACGGCTGATCGTTTATCGCATCGTTGCCCTTCGCGTATCTGCCAACACCGGTCGATACACACGAATGTGCCGAAAATCAACAGAAAAGCGGCTCAAAAGAAGTAACATATGTTGACACAAGACTGATATACTGTGCGGTCAATGGCCATCAATCTGACCTTTGATTTTTTAGCTAAAAATTGGCCTTTACACCGTGTCTCAGAAAAAAAACAGTCAAAATTGTTTTTGTCATAACTTTTTCACTAGCTTCAATAATTTTTGGCATGTTGACGGCTAAGAAAATGAAATTATGCAAAATGCACTCATTTTCCACCTCACCTGATTTATGTCAATGCACTACCATGCGAAACATAGATGCTCCAAATTGTTGCATAATGCAGAGTTTTTGTCTCAAGTAAACACTGTAACAAGTTAATTAGTCACAATATACACAAAAATGTGAATTATTTAACAGAATTATAAGTTTGTATAACAACTCGCTTGCAAATTAGAATTTATGCCAAAGTGTGCTCCACATACAAAGACGCAATGGCTTAGATGCAACGCCAACAGCTGACAGCAGAATCAATGATCAACTGATCAAATGTATTCACTCATCGATTAGACGTGTTTTAAGCTTATCAGCCAGCTATTTTGTTGTCTGCTGTTTTCAGCATAAAATATTAATTACCTCAAAATTATTAAACCACGTTAAGGGGCATTTCCACTACGGCGTTGCGTTGTCGCGCGTTGCTGCGCGTTGTTGCGCTAGTAAAAAAAACAAAAACACAAATTTCCAGCTTATTCAATTGGAAGCATTTCCACTACAGCTGCGCATTGCGTTACGATGCGTTTACATTAGAGATGCCGATGATGTTTCTATTTTTTTGTTTACTATCCGAGCGATAGTAAATGTGTTGACCAATCAGAACGCTCTATGAGGTACTATGCATATTTATCACGTTTGGTGACGTTGCTGGAAATGACGTCAGTCGTCAAAGCAAAATGGATGACTCGGAGACAAACATGGAGACAACGGAAAGATTTATTAATGCCGTTGCAATGCATAGTGTAATATATGACTATACAAATAAAAAT
>Ga0209367_1001798_pt1 | contig 27273 bp, 12 predicted proteins | sample WorMetLIZISLAND2_FD_187412 | JGI IMG/M metagenome (GOLD analysis project Ga0209367, IMG submission 187412) | Marine gutless worms symbiont microbial communities from Max Planck institute for Marine Microbiology, Germany - Olavius geniculatus... ...
CATCATGACATGATATTTAATGACAAGCGCAGTATGATATTGTATGTTAGGCTTGTGTCTTTTCGTCAGCCAAAAATGTTATGCTGCAACGATTGAAATTAATGATTGTTTGGGAATGGGAATGGGAGGGAATGGGAACATAAAAAGCCATTCCCGGTCATCTCTACGCTGTACGTCTATTACTAGCTGCAAACGCTGCGCGTCACACCTGCGCAGTACTGGTCAGCAAGCGACATCAGTCGTCAACATACATAATTTCTATCGACTTTCAGTTCGTCAATGTCGTGTCTCCGGTAGACAGGCGACGCACATGCAGAAGCGCCGTGGCCCCGCATACTATTAATTGCAGTCGCTCGGCAGCGTTCCCTGGCCGGCATCATTATCAATGAACGTGTGAGCTTCTGTGTGTAGGCGTACATTCATCATATCAACTGACACCAAGTCAGTGCCACATTTCACCCACGCACTGACCCACATGTGCCAAGACCACATAAACTTTTTACTCAGCTTACAGTTTCATCATCACACATTCACAGAGAGAAAAGGTAAAGATGAAGTCCGATATACGAGGTAGCGACGGTTATAATGCAAAAGACTTGTGACCAAAAACGGAAGTGGCGGCTGATTGGCATGAGCTAATGACGACGCTGTGAGCATTATGCGGCTATCTATTGCCTTTACTAGCAAACAATTGGACTCGCGGTCTGCAATAAGCAGACATATACTGCCCCAGTCGGCCACACTAGGCTTTTGATACCCTGTACCCCGTAAGCTACTACTCATTTCCCATCCCAATGAAGGCAAAAGAATGAGTTGATCTGAGCACACGGTATAGATTAGCAACTTACATAAATGACCCGAAGTGAGAATCAAATCGCAACCCGAAAGTCACAAATCCGTTACTCTAACCACTAGACCACTCAAGTGGGCCGGTAACTTGCAGTAAGTTTATACAAAAAAGACGGCTGTCGCTAGGATAGCCGACTGTGACTTTGAAAATCATCTAAGGTCGATGATTTTCATTTGATGAATGAGCGTATGCGATTTTCGATTTTCTAGTGATCAATAGCAACCTAGGCTGTATCTCTCACCGTTTCTAAGATACGGCCAGTTTTCCGTGAAAATGCATATTTTATCCTTTCATTGAACCCCTAATTTAAAAGTGTTTTTTTGCATTGAATCCCCCAAATTTAGTACGGAGAAAGTCTCGACACAAGACGAAAAGTTCTCGTCTAAGACCGAACCCTTAGCCACAATACCTACATCCGTGACCCACAGACAAACAGACAGACGACGAACGACAGACGACAACCGTACCATAAGCTCGACCGTTAAGTACGGTCGGCTAAAAACTGCATCAGATGACGACCGATCTTTAAAAACTCTTTTACTGCTGCACTCAGCAGCAAATTTCTAACACAGGAATCGAAGTGTTATTGGCAGAATACGCAGCAGCAGCAGACTCACAGGAAGTTCGCAAAAAATGCCAAAAACGGCGAAAAGACCTAAGATTTGCTTTACAGCACGCTGTACAACAAGCTGCATAACAAATCGAAAGTCTATAGCAAATTTCCGACAACGACAAGCAAGTCCAAAAATCGAAGGCCTATACAACACATCCGCAACATCCTGACATGTTGTGATGTTGTATTGTTCGACTTGTCGTTCAATGACTTCTGTCGCAAATAACAGAGATCCTGCAATCCGACCTCGGAGTAGTGGTCGATTCTCAACTAAAGAAGATGTCAGGCGAAGGACAAAATCGGCCGATTTTATCTGCCGACAAAATCGCCGGACAAAAATCTGTCGTGTGTCATGCAAAAATCGCCAGATTTTGTCGGCCAAAATAGAGCATGTTCTATCTTCGACGCTTTTGTCGGCCGACTTTTTGTATATCGGACAACAAATTTTGCTTATGTTGCCATGATAATTGTTTACCACGGCAGATGAATATTTATTTCAGTTATTTCTTGGGTTTGTTATTTATTTTCTTTTATTAGATGCAGAAAAAAGTGATGCAAATATTATTTTGAGATCTGCATTCGGCTGTTTGCTAGCTGATATCGTACGAAGTAGCAGACGAAAATATCGGCCGTGTGCATGGTTCACCGATTTTGTCGGGCAACTAAACTACGCCCACAAAAGGCGGTCGACTTTGTCGTTCGTCTGATATCCCCTTAAGTTTTTGTGAACACGTTGCAAAGATTACTCGCAAGGCGCACTAAAGCGCCAGCTTGATACACCGCTGTTTTACTGCCAAACGACGTGAGCTACTGGTCAAGGCTTTTGTCACTTATGTACGCCATATTTTAGAGCACAATAGCCCGGTTTGGTCTCCTTCCAATGTTACTTAATAAGTTGAAATCAGTGCAACGTTCCTTTACTAAAAGGCTACTGGGTCTTCACAAGTGATATGAAACTCGTCTAAAAATGCTTGAATGACTTGAAACAATACGTTTACATGCTGACCTTACTATGTGTTATAAAATTGTTCATCAGTTGGTTAATGTTCCCTTTGATCAGTTTTTAAACTAGCTCAATGCAACAGTACACGTGGTCACCCACTAAAGTCGTTTTATCTTGATTCTCGTATTAATGTACGTGCTCATGTCATGATTTTTCAGTTCGTGTTATCACACTGTGGATTCGTTAGTCTGCTGCTCTAGTACAAAACAAGAATTTATCTGCGTTTAAGACTAGGTTGCGATCTCTTAATTTATCATATGCTTTTAAATCACTGAGCAAGTCCTATGTTGTTGGCCATTCGACCAGTGTATATTGTTCGTCAAATGTCTGCATGTATATGCAATATGTGCTAATTGATAAATTGAAATAAATAAGTCCACAGGCAATCGAAGTATAGTGGAGTTTGGGCCAAGCAAATACGGACCTCGACTTCGAGCTGAAGAGCATGCAGTTTGCGCTGCAATGCAGACACCTGCGTCCGTGCCGCCTGACACTCCACTTCGACCTCCGTCAACGTCGACCTCAGCAGCATATGATCTTTCCAAGCCTGCAACCAACCATATACAACAAATGGCATGTACAATAGCGTCACTAGCCCCGGGACTGTACCAAGCACTGCAAACGTCGGCAAAATTCTGCAGTGTTAATAACTTAATATTATTCTTTTCTGTCAAATGATGTGGCAGCAAATCCGGCAACTAGGAGTATACGTCTTGTTTATGGATCTGTGCCACAGAAGCGTTCTGATGTACCGTTGGTGTCACTAATATAAACCCAGGTTCGTAACCGAGAGGAAAACTAGCACGGGGAGCAATATATCATACATACAGCTGAAGTCCGGCTGAGACCACACAGGAAGCAACAAATATTTATTCTGCTTTTGTGGCTCGGAAAAGACTTTGCGTTCATCTTTTTAGTCCACTTTAATATCCATCTGCGTTTCTGTCGGTGCGGACGGTATGTGACCGCGACATCTCAGTAAACGCCAGCGGAAGCACATGGCGCATATACGTTATGACACGTATGGGTCTATAAACGGCTGGGTGATAATCGCCAAACTTGAAGGTGATAACAGGGAGCGTCATTTAAGGCGGCTGGAGGGGTCTACGGACTCCCAAGAATTTAAAATGTCAATTTTCCCCAAGTAAATCGTACCTTTAAAACAGTGATACTGCAGCAAAACAATACGTTACATAGACTGAGACCCCAAGGATTTACTGAAATGACGCCACTGGGTGATAAGCAGTAAAGAACTACTGTTTCTCCCGTTTCTCCATAAAAATCGACACGAAAAAGCTCTAATAAATATTATTGTAAAAATATACTAACTTCGTAATAACCAATATGCTACAGTGCGCAATTCCACACGACAAAACTTGAACACAGGGTTAAAATCAAAATATCTAAACGCATCGCACATAATGTTAAATTTTACTGTACTATTCACAAGTGTTACACATTTGTTCGTTTGTAACGTCGTACCCTAAAGTTTTGACAAACTAAGACAGATTTCAACCTGATAATTCAGTGCTGTAAGCATTAATTACATCAAACATTATTGCCGAGTGACCAGTGCGTCTGTTTCGTTTTGACTTTAGCCGATGCTGAAACTGCGAACTGAATTACTATGGGAAAAGTGTACATAATAATATAAAAAATAAACGAAATTATTTAACTTCTGCAATATTATATTCAAAAACACAGTATATGTTTTTTACACTAACCATGTCAAATGTCAGTCTCAAACGTAACTGCTGTTTTACTACAATTAGCGTCGCATTCGGTGTTCAAAGCGTCAAATTCTCGCCAACGTGTTTCTTTTGTGTGTGAACCTTTGGGACCACTCTTTGTTATTATATTATAGTTCGTCGAGGGCCATTTTATGCTCGTTCATAATCTGGACTATAGTTGCTTCTATTGCAATAGAAGTGGTCTTTCGTGGTTTTTTCTTTGCTGAATTTGATTGTGATATTACAAGTAGGTAAAAAAGTAGGCCTATATAATTCTCGCGTGTATTGCCGAGTTGCATTAGCGCATAGTCAGATGCATTAAGAACGTGTAGCAAACCGACGCAGCATGAAGCTAATAACAGCGACAACAGCACGCGACGCCAGTGCCAGTGCCAGTGCCAGTACAGCCAGCAGCGATCGTGAAACTACAGATTGCAACGTTGAGTCGTTGAGTCCAGCACTTATTAGCGGTTTAACGACGGCAAGACAACGATAATGATACTGCCGCGGATATTAGCCACGACAAGATGTCACATCCGCTCCCATACGACAGCCGCTCTGCGCAACGATCTGTGCGCGCTAGTCACGTCAGTACACCTCGAGTCAGAAAAAGACACCCACGCAATTCGCACGATAACTCTAGTGGCAAACATGATCATGTTTTAACAATCATTTCACAAAATACATTTTCCCTTCGCAGAAAAAGCGACGTACAGCTGTATAAATTCAATAAGATTAAATAATATTTTAGTATTTTAAACGTGCAGCACAAACAATATAAGACATTCAGACTAGTGTATGTCTGGCATGCAGATAATCTACACCCAAGAAAAATGTAATCAGGCCTATGTCAATATCGCACAGGAAATGTAAACTTATTCCCACAGTAAACTATAGGCGAATGGGTAACGGTGGAGTAGCCTAAATGACGCGGCTTTCAAATGTGACGGCCGCTAACTGACGGATTATGCAAGCGACCTTATCAGACGGCAGAGTTAGTGACCAGAGTGCACAGATGAAAAAGGCCATTCAGCCTGCGACATCTCCATGGTGTCATCTTGTTTCGTCAAAACTATTCCAATGAAATATGCAAGCTCTTTTCGTCTTCTGCGACCGAGCGATCAGTGTTACACAATGCACGCTATCATAATCGATGACGTAATTTGCACGTTCGCGTTCTAATTTTGAATCCTGAAAAATAGCTAATCGTCTTTTTGCGCATCAAGGTATATCAGTTGCAAGAAACGTTGCCAATTAATATTTTTAAAAAACTAGCAGTTTACCTCCATTACTCAATTAATGTATGTTGCATTGAAAATCGCCGTGGCGGCGTAGCCAGCGAAAGCAGCATTGGGGAAGCAACTGCCTCCCCAGAATTTTCGGCTGTCAGGAAAATTTAAAAAATGGTAAAAAAATTTGCGCACAACAACACAAAATTTGGGGCCGAAAAAAATCCTTATTTTAAGAAAAAGTAGGGGCAAAATTAAAATTATGAGTCGGAAATTTGCTTGTCGGCAAACTGCAACTTCGTGTCCGATTATTTTTTTTAAACTCACGACTCCGCGGCCACAATCGCCCATCTTCAGTTCCCCAACAACTGCATAGTTAAACTCAGACCCTATCGACTCAATATAATTTAGAATACCGGTATTCCAATTTTGTTTAATTCCCAATCGAATTCTTTCTTGATTGCCGGCGTGTGCTCACTTCTGAATTAAGCACGGCATGACTTGTCCATCGTATCAAAAACAATAGCTACCATGATCGGTGAATTAAAGATTATCATACGAATAATCCGCGGCATACTGGCTATAAAAGTTTCACGTACAAAGAATTCATTCATACCTGATATTCTCTAATTCTCTAGCTGCAGTCTGCGTTTATAAGAAACCGTAAATTAGTAAACATTGGGTTGTCGCGGCGAGGAAGATATGCCATATAAAAGCGAGCAGCAGCAGCAGCAGCAGCGACGGTCCAGCCATAGCACGGTCTAGCGTCGTCCAAGCGGGCGCCGATACGGTTTGGTGCGACTGCAAGCCGGCGCCCCAGTATAAGATCCCCTTTCAGAAAAGTTTACCCCGGTCGACAATTTACCGCTAAAATCCGCCCCGTCCGGCGGCCGCCCGGGCGGGGCAAATTTTAAACGGGAAATTGTCGGTCGGGGGAGACTTTACTGGTAGCCGATCCTATAATGGGGAAACTTTTTATGGAACCGGCGATACTGTAATAAGGGGAAGACATATAAATTCCGTGATTATCTTTCTCCGGTCGGGTTTTCATGGGGGATACATTTTAATGTGACACCGGTCGGTGCAGTGCAGAGCGAGCGGCCATCAAGCAATCGACCACCATTGCGAGCACACTTGTTTCCGCTGCGGAGAACGGCCGGAGTCGCTACAATGTCGCAGTTTGCTCTGCTGCTGCTGGGGAGGCTGGCGTTGTCGTGGTTGATGACGGTCGGCGCATCCCGACTGTCGGTCGTCACAAGCAGCTGATGCTGCCGCTGCTCGCTCGTAGGACCAACATTGACCCACGCCGCGTGCAAGCGACGTCGTCCGTCGCTCTAATCCATGCAATAACGCTGCCGCCGTTGATGCCTGCTGCTATCAGCCATCACCAACGCCAAACTTCCACTAGTTCGATTTGTAGCGGACGTGCATCAAGCACCACAACATGTTCGGATGTTGTGCATTTGTTTTAGACTGTTGATTTGATATGAACTTTTGCCGTATACAACTTGTCGTAGATCTGCTGACGATTTTTTTGTGGATTTGTCACATAGCTTGTTGTACCGCATAGTGCACAGCAAATCCACAACAAAACGAAGCAAGTGGGGTTTGGGCCTAAGCGAACACAACTTGCTCACAATTCCAACGAGGAATAAAAGCGCTATCTATGCAACCTGTGCCCGGTCGGTTCACATGACCCGCCCGAGAGTTAGACGGAAATAAGCCCCTGACTTTTCTGTCGACAATAGCACACAAGTTAATTTGCGGAGAAAAATAAGCAGTCACCCACGTAGGTTTAATCGACAACAGTCCTCGGTCGCCGACTAGTTAGAAATTACCGGTACCGTAATAATTATAAACTTGTGACTTTTACTGTCTACTAAATGTTATAAACAGCTGAGATCAGAAAAAAGCTGAAAGTTTAATATAAAATGCATGAAGGCAGCATTTAGCCTACATTTGTAAAGTGGTACGTTGGTAATGACATTTCGAAACAATGTCTCTACAGCGCTTTCTCCATATTCGTTGAAGATGAGAGTTTTGTACAATAAAGTCAGCGACAACGAGAACAGCTTGCTTCGTGAGACTGAAAACGAGACAATCGCTTTTGCGCGACACTGTAAGCGCCAATGCAGCTTGTAACAAGTAAACCACGCATGCCGAACGAGCCTGCGTAAAACGCAAAGAAAGCTGAGAACAAGTAAACGTAAGCTGATATTATTTGCACAGAAAATGCCAACAGCAGAATGCAGTCTCATGTGTGAGACTGTGCAGTGTCGGTTGATCGACCGTTGGTCGGCGTGTGTGTGTGTGCAATGCCGTTCAGTTGCCTCTGCCGCCACGCGCCACTTCTATTACCGTCCGTCCGACCGGTCGGCTTCGACGGCATTCGACGGCGGCATCAATCAATAAACGGGCGACGCGCGCGCGCGCGCGGACGCCGGCCCGCAAATCAACCGGCGGCCTGGAAGGCCGATCGGCTGCCAGCCAGCCGGCCGTCGGTCGGTCGCAGTCACCGTCTCTCCGAGGAACGTATCGGGGCGGCACCGGCTGCTGGCTCGTTGGTTCGTTCGGTCGTTGGCTGGCCGTGGAAATTCCGGCGGAATGATAATGGCGACGGACGGCGCGAGATCGATGCTACTCTGTGTAGTTGTCCACGACACTAGCCCGCCGCCCTCGCCGAGCACTTATCTCGATCAGTGTATCGACTCGAACAGCGAGCGAGGTCCAATGCATGCAGTCACATCATTTGACTATCCAGCGGCCCGCCGTCAGTCCCAGCACGCTATGGACTATAGCGTCGTCGTCATCGTCGTCAGACGAACATTGGCCGTCAGCTCGTTCGATTACGTCGTGTCGGGTTTTGTTTTACTCGTCGATGTGCACTTTTCGTACCTGGTCGCTGCATGGAAACGCCACCCACCCACAGCGAATCACCGCGACCACGCAGAGATACTATGTACTACACGGTGCAGTCAATAGCAGACAGTTACGTGATGTGTGCACTCAGCAACAGCAGCAGCCGCATTGCGTGCTATCTGCAATAAAACTCGTTCATGACATTGTCGACGTCGGCCAGATTAATCGTTTATGTTCTCAACGACATATGTTGTAACTGATAAGTGCAGGACACTGATAAGCCCACGGACTCTGCAAGGCGGATTGAAGAACAGATAAGGCTAGCTGGATAGTTGCTTAAAGGCCTCCACAAAAATAAGGCTTCTGCGTATTTTACGAAAAAGCACGATTTTTGTTGTTTTGAATGTGTTTAATCTCAACATAAGTACGATGTTTAGAAATACATCTGTTTAACCTGAAAATACAAGTGGCCAGTACTTTCATTGCCATGTTTGTGATTTGCACAGAAACGACTAGGCCTAAGCAGAGAAATTTTGGAGAATAGGCCTATTCTACTCTTTTTCTCTAACCCCACTCAAGTTGGCTTTGTTTAGTCCACACCCACAGCGACCCCCTAGCTTTTTTGAACAATTCTATCACCGATTATGAGTTTCTCCTCGTGAATAATCACTTGGCTTAGCCTACATGGAGCCTACAGAAATGCGAGATAGATAACATTGCACTAACCGCGTTAATGAAACCTACAAATATTTAGGCTAAGTAAAAACTAAAAACTGCAATTTACCACTAAAATTGGTCTGAACTAATTTAGCAAAATAGCGGCTATTTTTCAATACGGAAATAACGTGCCTTTGTAATAATTACTGCACATTTCAACAAAATTTACCAAATGTTTGCGACAGTAATTATAATTATAGTGTTCTTTGCGTTTTTTTTATCAAAGAAGTTATGACATAAGCCCAATTAAGAAACTAAAATGCGCTTATGAGAGTGCATATCTCCGCCAAATAAATTTTGCCAAAATAGTAATTTAAACTAATTTTGTGAACTTATTAGTTGAAAAAAGTAACTAAAATTCTTTCTTTCATGCAGCAGCTACGACCAAAGCGCTCTGGCAGCACGCGTCGTTGCTGGTGACGTCACAGACAATACACAGTCTACTGGTGATGCAATCACGCCACTGCTATTGTGACGTCACGCCGGCAACGCTGCATTGTAAGCATAAACCTCTCAAAATTTTGTAGCAAACCAACCACGTTTGACAAAGTTATACTAAAAAACTAAAAATACAGATGGACCCAAGTTCGCTGACCCGAGAACGGCCGCCATCAGTCCTTATTTTAAGAGGTATATGATTGTAAGTCACTATGATATGCACCAGTGTTTGAATTGCGGGGAAAGTGGGGGGGGGGGTTGAACCCCCCAACTGTTTTCTCAACCCCTTTAAAACACTGTCAAATTATGCACTGGGAATCAGCTATATACTAAATACATACAAATTAAATCACAATTTTGGTCGGGCTGCGACCGTCGAAAAATTCAACCCCCAGCTAATTTTTCACAATTCAAACACTGATATGCACAAACAGACAGACACACAGAAGTGATTAATTAACATACGCCAGTTGACTACGTTTACTTTAGTGGAGATAAAAACTGTAAAACTAATATTATACAAAAGTCTTTTTTCTGCAGAAGATTTCTGCCTGTAATAGCGAATGAATTGCTCGGTTGAATCGAGTGCTGAAAGCTGCGAGAAAATACACTCAAAACGACAGCACGCTAGACCTAATATCGTGTTATATCAAGTATTGACATAATGTACTGGCTGCAGCGGCTACAGAGCATATGGCGTGAGAGTAACACGTACGTAGGTAGTCGCACGACAACGCATAGAGCTGTGCAGCGCAGAGCTCATCAGTAACATGCCAATCTACTGAATTAAACATGACGAAATGGACACACGGCTGTAACGCCGCGCTACTCTCAATATTCTCCCGAGTACTGTTTTGCACCGACAGCCACACACGAACTTACACCTACTAGACTATGCTATATACAGCTAAGTCCTGAAGTACTCCTACGCTCACAAGAAACACTCAGTCGATCAGTAGTACTTTGGAAAACTGTTTAGTGTTTAGTCAGCTACTGTAACTTGAAATTTTTTAACCAACCTTGACGTCATTGTGTCGTCGCTGCCTTCATTTTACTCAGAACCTGCCGTCTGCAATGTAGTTTTTTTTCAGTTTTTTTCCAGCAGCAGGAGCATACATTCGTGTTCTTTTACTTCCATCTATATTGTACAATTGTGGTCTGTGACTTATTCATTAAAGAAACATTGTACACTGCAATGTTTATTCTGCGATGGATTCATCAATCATTGGTCGATACTGGTGACAAATCGCATAATCTCTATGAATGTAACCAGCCTAGGTCACCCCCGTTGCGTCTAAAAAATGCGAAATTGGAGTATAAGGAACAAGTAATTTGAGCAAAGCTCACGTTACGAGCGATAGCAGCGGTCCTGCCACTTTGGCAATCAGTGTACAGCAATAAAATAATAATACGTCTTGAAAAAGTACTCAAATTTGAGATCTCCGTGCGGAAGACTCCTTGAATTTAAGACAACGAAACTAAGATTGTTGAAAACGTACCGGCGTTCTATGCTAAAAATTTTATACGCAGGTTGTCCAGGTCTATCTCCAGCCATTTCGGCGCAATTTACTCTTAAAACGTGTGTCGCAACCCGAAATCGCCAAAAAATACTAAAAAACCCCCTATTTGGGGGAGTCAAGGTCATTCAAGGTCATCGATGTTGACACTTCTAAGAAGCTCGTCACTAGTGCTTGTTATCATAAGCAGGATGTCTGTGCCTATCTGCAACTGTTAACATGCTAGACGAGGCAATATTAGTACCCCTCTTTTACGCTCGCGTGCGCAGGCCTCCTTGAACCTAAAGGGCCGGCACTTAAACTGCTAAAATCTGCGTTTAATGCGGAAAATTTCATATGCAGGTTGTCTTGGTCTATCTTCAGGCGTTTCGTTGCAATTCACTCTTGAAATGTGCGCTGCAGCGAAAAATTGCAAAAAATTCACTAAAAGCCACACCAAAACCACTCTTTTAAAAGTTCAAAGTTGTTCAAAATCATCGATGTTGATAAAATTATAAAGCCCGTAACCAGTGCTTGTTATGATAAGCAACATGTCTGTACCTATCTGCAACCGTTTTCACAATATAAGAGCCAAAAGCGGCAAAATAACGTCGTGCCGAGGCGTGACGTATATGACATAGGGTACATAAGCCTATTCCAAGTTTCACGGATATTTACTGCAGTCAATGCAACACCGGCGAAATGATGACTGACAACGTGGTATAAATGATGACGACAGCTCCGACGCTAACAAAACCTGGAGATACATCGCCTTTAAGACCAATATGTCAAAGCCTAACAAAATTACTGGCTAAAGCGTTAATTGTAAAACTAAAGTTATCCACATTGTATTAGCATTAATGTGCGTATTGCACCGAATTTCATTTCGGAGCATGTGAGACATTTCTCTACAAAAATTTATACTCGGGGAGTCACAAAGTAGACAATGTAAACAATCGCTTTCAATGCAATATTTATTGCAAAAGATTTTGACTGATCTTCAAAAACTTTCATCGACACACTCTCTGAAAACATTGCAATAAAGTTATCAAAAAACCAGGAGTATGAAATTTCTCATGTACTCATCAATGTCCATATCCACATATTTTACGTGTATATCTATGAATACATTATCCGTATTCATAGACGCCTATCTTATATATACGTAGGCAAAAATTTTTTCACAAAGCACGGAAAAGGCAATGACGTCCATTCCAAAACACCATAGACATTTGGTAAAAAATGGGTAAAGTAAAACGAAAACATGCATTTTGCATTAAAATACATGTATGTGCTAATTCAAGTATTTCACCAACTTTCTTAAAAATCTGCGTATTGTTAGTGCCCTGTTGTTGCAGAACGCAAACTGCATTTATGTCCCTACTGAAGTGTACTAGTGGAATTCACACGAAGCACGGTTTCAGGGGCATAGACGAAAGGTTTTTGTCGCTACAAGAGTACGTAGTAAAGTTTTGTCATTGGTGGAAGTTTCATCTGTACCCTGTTCCTGGCTCGTATGCATGGTATCACTTTCATCAATTAATAAGTCTAGTTAACACGATGTTTAGTGGTGTCGTTGCAAAGAGTTTAAGGGGTAAATGCCGCACTTCTGAATTTAATTCTTGTCGAAAAGTTTCTTCCCGAAAACACAAAATTTAGGACTAGAAATCGCTCAATTTTAAAGCAGTGCAGGAATGAAATTAAAATTGTTAGGATTTATATAATTATTTCCTCTGTCAGAAATATGCAGCATGTCTGTCGGAAAATTGCAACTTCTTGCTTTCGCTCTCGATCTTTTCGAACAAGACGCCGCTGAAAACGTCATCACTTACGTCATGTCGTGTTCAGGTGCCTTTGATGCGCCAGTATACGTGCAACCATCAGTGACCCGCAGCGCAGTAGCCGGTGTCAGTCGCCAGTTTGTAATTACCCGGATACAGGAAATGGAAATGCGTAGCAATCACTGTCGCAGAACATGAGTCAGTAAAAGACGATCGAGAAGACGGCAGAAGTTTGAAAATTGACCAGGGAGAAGCGCCGTACGTGACAGACGTGCTAAACAGTAGCTAAGACTATAAGTACACCGGTAAGTGACGCAAGTCGCGACGACAGATCGTGCGAATGACGCCGCAGACCACTCGTTACTGCTTTACGTCTACTGGCTGAAGGGCTGGCGCAGGTATACAGCCGAGACGACGACGACGACGATAATGACGGCCGCACGGCAGGTGCAGCAGCAGCGCAGAAATGCCGACGGCGGTCGACTGAAGACAGACAGACGGACAGACGTGCGCGGACGCCGCCGACGGCAGTGAAAGGCGCTGGCAAGGCGTGTTCGTTCATACGACACACGTCAGAGCGCAGGCTCAGCAACGCTACATTGACCAACTCAAGCTATATCGAACGACTGCAGCTGCTGCTACAGTGCTGCTATCGCATCGTTGTTGTTGTTGTTGCTGCTGCTGCTGTTTCGCTAACAATTACAGCGCCGCGCGGCGTCACGATTGCTCGCGCGTGCATTGTCTTGCCGCGCGTGCGTCTGCATGCGTGCCACTCGGTCGTCCAATGCAGCACTTGTACGCAGCTAACGAAACTTAAGTGAACATGACTAGGACTGACAGGAGCATTTCATGTTCTTAGCATGCATCAACGACAGATATGTCATTAGGAGACAGTTCGCTGACGGTGCCGTCAGCTGGCGAGCTCAGTTAACAGCGCCGCGGCCGTCTAGCATTGAGACACTACGTAGGACCGAAGCAATTTGCTAAGAGGCGGAATCGCCATGGCAAATCTCTTAATATCGCAGTGAAAGTTTGCCAGTAAAAACGCTTGAACACGTGCGATACAAGAAAGCCCAGCTGTCGCTAGAGAAGACGCTCTGCAGGCTATACAGTTCCAGTTGCAGTACTGACCTTCAAGGTCATCCAAAATCGATGATCTTCATTTCATCTGAAAGGGCGTATGCCATCTCCTATTAGTGATTAATAGTAACCTTGACCGTATCTCTTACCGTTTCTGAGATATGGCCAGTTTACCGTTAAAAAAGCACATTTTTCTTACTTCTCCTCCATTCAACCCCGAACATGAAAATGATCGCTGAAAGTTTGCACGCCTACGACCTTAGCCACAATACATGCACTACAGACGACAAACGACAGACGAACAGACAGACAGACGACACATGGTGCCAAAGACGCTCTACATCGTAGCTGTAGCGCGTCAAAAATTAAATAGGCCTAAACCAAAACAACTAGAGAACGATCATCGAAACGTGCATTGCGCTACAAACCTGCAGAGAAGTTTTATTTTATCGCAGGCGCCGGCATATAGGCTACTGCGAAAAAACATAATAAATGCTTTTTCACGCAATTGTTTCTGCTTGTTCTACTTTATTTTATTTTATCGTATGTGTGCGAGCGCCATTAGTTCAGTGCGGCTCTAACTGGAATCTAGACTCGTAAGTGCTGGCCTCTGGTGAGAGCAAATGCAACTCTTCGAGAACTACTAACATCGATCGCCAACGCAGCGCCAAGCTCCAACAGCATTCAAATAAGTTTATTTCTACAGTTAATTACTTTTAACACGTGCTTGCAGCGCACAATACCTGTATAAAAATAACCGGTAGGATACAGTAGCGTTTAGTGTTGCAAACAATTATATAGCTTAATAATTACTTCTTATTGTCTTTACAAGGTCATCTAAGGTCAAACAGAATTATTCTGATAACCTCTAATAATTTTGGCCTTGTTACGAAGATAACCAAAAGTAATGAAAATTGTCGTAAGATACTTGACGCCCATTTCCAAAACAAAGTAATAAATAACAGAACAAATTTATACATTTTTTTGCCAATGGCTTAGGTTTAAGTTTATCTTTATTCAAATTTGCGTCATTTGTTCCGAACACTCAAGTACAGTGAAATAAAGAGCACGATCGTTATTCCTAGTCATCGAACTTCATCCATTTTAATGCAGTACAATACCAATTAAAAGTGTGTACTAGCCTATATGACTTGCTATGGCCGTCAATATATACCGAGATACAATGTCATGATCAACTAAACCTCTGAAAGGTTAAAATCGCCACTTTTTTGTAATGCACTAAAATAGACAATAAGAGCAGTGGACTAGTTAGAAAAAAGAAAAACTGATTGGGTTTAAGCGGACATAAAATTACAAGACATAAAATTGACGGACCAAGCGACAGCGCATGAAAATGCAGAACATGACAAAAACAAGCTATCGTATGAAAATAAATTACATTAGGCCTATAAATTTACAATGCAATGTGCAATTTCTTTTTAAACAACATAAGAACACAAGTCAGAGCATCAAAGTAAGTTGCATATCATTACAAAATATTATGAAATATTTAGTAGCAATAATTAGTGTCATTTCATAGTTTAGAGGCAATTAATCTTAGTTGACCACCACAACAAGTCATTGTAAAACAAACATGCAAATTGCTTAGGCCTATAATTACTAAAACGCACTAGGCCTATAACAAAATCAAATTTGATAGTCCTTAAATTGAAAACAAAATCTACGTAAGAGCAATGCTAAATCTAAATTTACTCAATTTATTTATTACTTTCATATCTTGCAATTTCACCTTTTGCAATTCCATGCCTTGCGTCCGTCATTCTCATGTCCGTCATTTTCAGTGCCCCCGACTGACGAATGGCACGAAAAAGTTCATTTGCAAAATAGGAAAAACACCAGTACTGTAAAATGGACGATTTGTACTTCTAAATTTGTAACTGGTTGTGGCATTGCAGCAATAGCAAACAAAAAGAATACCCCAAAACAAAAAAGAGCAAGTTATGGAAAGAGCCTATGTAAGCTTGATGGTTTTGAGTACACGACAGTTAGTATTCAATAAGTTCACATATTTAGACTGTATGCCATTTGCTGCAGACTATTACACACGTCCATGCATCTCTGATACATTGCCGATTTTTTCCAGCAACGTACATCTGATTACGACTATGGAAATGATTATGACTATGGCTGATTACTGTGGAGGAAATAAGACAAATGAACGTTGCGCTCGTCGAACGAAGTCAACAGCGTTACTGTCAATACCGCGTGCTGCTAACGCAACTACGCCGTGGGCTGTAAAAAACGTGCCACTTTACTTTTGTCCATATCTTCACTAATTATTGACCGATTTTCAAAATTCTTTTACTGCCACACTCTGCAGACAATTTGCAATAATGCGATTATTATATATCTTACCACACGGTGAATGCGTTTCTACATTACCTTGTGAAATATAAATGTAAGCAAAAACTAACTATATTAACAAAAATGTTAATAATAATATGTTAATAATAATAACATTCACTGCAATGTTGGTCTAAAATGTTTTTTTTTAAATTTTACCAAAATGTTTGTTTGTCATTATCGTTATGTATGCATATTTCATTAATATTTCACAAAGTAGTGTAGAGACGCATTTATTTATTGTCTGCGGGGTGTGTCAGTAAAGAAATTTTGAAAATCGGTCAACAATTGGCAAAGACATGGACAAAAGTAAAGTGGCACGTTTTTTCTGGCCCAGCCTGTATAAGAAATTGACGCGCTTGACGGAAATTCTGGCTCTATTTTGTCCAAGAACACTTAGGACTTTGCCATTATTGCTTTACCATGTTCTGCGTGACTGCGATCAACATATTTCTGGCTTGTACAAAGCTTTTGCGTTCTGTCTGAGACTGTCTCTCTCTCTTCATCTGTTGCATCATATCACCAACATCAGCAGCCGGTGCATCTTTGCGCCATCAAATGCAATCAGCGTTATCCATACGTCAAAAATCCCCAAATACTCGTAACTGTGATTAGATATATTTGTCAAACTGCAACCGACAAGAAACCTGTTCAAGATGTTATATTATGTACATATACGACGACATGACAAAACCAAACTTTATTCTTGCAACCATATGCCAAGCTTTAGACCGTCACGCTGCAAAATCATGTTGCAATGCAAAACAGTAGGCCTGGTCTTAACTTAACTTATTAAACAGCGACCCAGTCACACCGCAGACAGTAATATCAACTGATAGGCCTATACCAAACTGAGCTTGAACTATAACTAGGCGTAAATACTGTTACATCTATCAGTCTCGCTTTTAACTGATTATCGACAATTTTCGAGTTGTCTGAAACGCTCGAACGCCAAACATCCAAAAGCATAACTTTTTTCTGACAAAACTTTCTGTATCTGTCATCCACTCTTCCAAAAGTTATCGAAACTAGTTCATTCTTTTCGAATAATCTTGAGAACTGACATACAATATCATCATGAAAAATATTACATAGTGCAATCGGCAGAGGTCGGCCATAGGCATTATACTTTGAGCCTTCGAAAGCTACTTACTTATCGAGTCAGCTTGGTCCAAAACAAATGCTGATCGATTGTTCAACGCATGTCGTCCACAAGATGCTCCGTTTTTATGTTTTAGACCAGCATTTCACAGAACCGTTGTTACAACTATAAGCTTAATATTCCAGTCACGCTAAATTCCGCGGTCGAAAAACGACAAAACGTCATCGCTGCAGCGGAGCGCGTGAAATACGAACGCTACAAACGGCAGTAATTCAATTATTAATCTCGCGTGCGGCGGGCAATGCTGGTGCCCCATCAAAATGTCTCCCCATGAAAAATCTGCCCGGGAACAGATAATCACGGAATTGATATGTTCCCCATTATTAAAATATCGCTGGCCCCATAAAAAGTCTCCCCATTATAAAATCGCCCCGACGAAAAGTTTCCCCCAACCGACAATTTACCGGTAAAAATCCGCTCCGTCCGGGCGGCCGCTGGGTGGGGCAAATTTTTACCGATAAATTGTCGGCCGGGGGAAACTTTTCATCGGGGCGATCTTATAATGGAGCACCGGCCAGCCAGCAGCTGGTCGATAGTACTCTGAGAGACGGAAACGCTCGGGCCTTTGAAGGCGTTCCGGGTTCTGAGATGGACGAGCGCGACGGCATTTATCCTCCATCATTCCCGGCCCGTATTCTCTCCACGCCTTCCCCATGCCATGCGTGGTGTTTGCTGTTCTGTGCATCCCACCGTAATATCGCCGGACGACCCTGGTTGGAGTCATTTGCCACGCAAAAAAGCACGCCGTCTCGTCGATGGCATTGCGTTATCGGCACATATCGCGTGCTAGGCGCTATGTTTCTGTGGCAATGTGAAGGGCATTGGTTTCAGCAGCGCAGCGGCAACAACAGTGCGGTGGAGCGTGCAATGTCGTGTGAGACGTGGGACGACTATACGTACGGTGACTACGGTCCGTATGTCCTACGTACGGGCAGGGCGTACCGGGAACAGGGTCTCAGTTCTCGACATCGAGGTTATGCGCGCAGCACACCGAGCTCGCAACGAGCCTCTCACAGCCAAAGCCGGATTTAGAATGTTCAGCATGTTCGGCTAAACAGGGGCCCACGAAATGAGGGCCCCACAGGTCAGAAAATGTCAGAGAAAGGAGCAACATTTTCTTGCCTGTGGGGCTTTTTATGTCATGGTGCGACGTTTAAAAGTTCACTTGGTACAGCACGATATTCTCTTGTCTGGGGTCCGGTCTCGATCTATACGCCGTGTTGCAAAATCTAAATCTACATTTTTACCGAACAGAAGCTAATCGGGTTTAAATCCGGCTGTGCTCAGAGCTTGCAGTCGACTTCGTTAACTCGCAGACATCTTTTCCCGACAGCGCATCGTAGATGGTAGCTGCCGCGCCGACTGGTCTGTGTGAAGCAAATGATGGATATGCCTAGCTGAATGAATTGCTACGTATTGATAGAACAGAAAAGAAATTAATAAACACTCGGCTTTTTATTAGATCTCCAAATCACAATTGGCTACAGCTGATCGAACAAAATAAATAAAATCTTACTAGCAATGCCGTCGATAAAACTGCAATCTGTACTTTTCACAATGCACGTACAAAGTAGAACGTAGACAGTATAGGGAAATAAGTGCGTTGTCATCGTAGACGATTTCGTCGTATAACAAGCTTTTCAACAACAACAAAAAATAAATGATGAGCGGTTAAAAAACAATTTTTTTGGAAAAAAGCACAGGCCTAATTTAGTTTTTAGACGACATGTATCGCTGAGTGCTGGTAGCGAATTAAACAATTTCTGTGGAATTGTTTTACTGTTTTCCAACATTTGCTAAAACGTAACATGATTTTCAAAAAGCGTTGCCTTTTAAACATTACACTGCGTTCTCAGCAAATTACATTTTTGGCAGCTTAGACCGCGTGGAGTTAAAATCGGAGCGTCGACCACTGGCTGCATCAAACCACGTACCAAGTTCGGAAAGTTTTTTCCTACGCCGGTCCAACGCATGAGACCAACTTTCCGACGAAGAATAGTGATATTTATCATTACCAACGATTCAGCTTTTCAAAAATTATAAAAACACTTTAAAATTCGTTTTTTCTAACCGTTTGGGGCTATTTTTTGACTTTTAAACTGTGTGATGGTCTGTGTAGGTCTAACTATGAGTAGGCTCTGTGACGATGATGGTGATGATGAGAATGACGACGACGATATGCTACATGTATATGGCGCGCATTAAGTGAACGAGAGAGAGTGCAGAGAGGACTGACCTTCTGGAGTTCGGCGAGACGACGACGAAGTCGCGAGTTGTCTCTACCCAGCTGGTAATTCTGTTCACGCATCACCAGCAGATCATTCGCGGCCTTCACACATCACATCGCATCACAGAGTTAGGGCTGGATCCTTGAGTAACTACTCAAGTACTCGAGGCAGTTACTCGAATCCGAAACTCGATCCGACTAGTAAAATTTTAGATTCGTGTACTTGAAAAAAATTACGATTTAAAACATTTTTAACGAACGTTGAGAACGCGTTTAAAAATTACCAAACAAAATGTACAGCGAGATTCTGATGTGATCGTATTTAAAATTGTGTTACAAGACTTTTGTAGATATGCTCTACAGATGTATTCTTGATTGACTGCTTGACTGAACTACACAATTTTCAAATCCAAAGTCCGTATGGAAAAATGCAGTTGGCACACAATGCCATTTGTATAATGAACGTTTATGACCACTTACTTATTTACTAAACTCTTAGACGAGTAGCTTAATGACTTACTCGGATAGCACAGCCCTGGCTACAAACTGCCAATAATTAGCGCCTGCCTGCTAGACTGCGACGTGCGCTATTCATTACTGCGGTACAACGATCATCTGTCTAGAATCCTCGTTCAATTAATAGCAAGAACGCTGCAGCATTTTTCACGCAACGACGACGCAGATTATCATGCATGGCGTATGTTGCTACACGCCATTCTTTAACGTCTAACAGGTGCCCGCCTGAACCATGCTCTCTCTCTACCCCGGGACTCAGTTCGTTCTGCAAAAGTAGTGTATGCCTGGTCCGACTGCATCACTGTTTGACTTCTATGCAAATTTAATCGATGTCCCAAACACAGGGTTACTTTGCAATATTAAATATTTTTTACAACTAACCTATTTTAATAAAATTCGGTACACAGCAGACACACGCATGCGGAATTTTGTAGGCCTACTCCATCGCAGCTGTGCTGTTCCGCAATACTTGAGAATACTGTACATTAATACCACCCGAAATTTGCACTGCCTTTCGCTAAATGCACGGTCTCTGATATGAGTAACATTTCAGTAATTTAGTTTAAATTACAGATCACACTTAATTTCACGTTTATATCGTGACTTTTATTTTTTGCCATATTTTATTTTAAAAAACGATGTGACAGAGAGAATGGTGCATTTGGAGGAGAGCTAATTTAATGCATAGCTAATTGGATTATCGGTATCTGAGAGAAGGAGGCTCAAGGGTCTCTTAGTACTGGATGTGTTGTGTAGCGTGGCGTCCTGGCTTGTAGAACGTCAGTTACTTATAAAAAATGTAAACATTGAGTTTTTCATAACTGTCTAGGCTTTGCTAAGGTGAAGGCTACGGCTAAATCTTGCTCCTGGGCAGTAGCCTGGGGGAGAAATTGAATATTAAGTAGCAGTAGGTTAAGCCTTCGATCGGTATCGTCGTCGCTCCCTAAAAGGCTTTTCCAGAGACTTACTGTATATGGATTGTTGGTGGAGTCTAACGACGTGTTTAGGGCCTACATTTTGGGGCTACAGCCCGTAGCCAGGAAATCGCAATGACCCGGGTATAGTGAGCTCCAAGAAATCCACGCCCCTTGACGTCACTTTTAGGCTACAAGGCTAAATGCGACAGTTGATTGACGCATTCGCTTCTTCAGCATCGATCCGTATTGCGTGAGTAAACTCGAATAAAATTCGTCTGCTAATTCCCCTGCGAGCCGTCTTCGATTTTATGATTTTTCTGGGTTGTGCCCGGTTTTCTTTGTACATCAGAACAATCAAACCGAATAATACTTTTTAAAAACTTTCAAAATTTCAATACTTAAAAGCTCAAAAACTTTTTTTCAAAACCTAAATTTTACCAACCCTAGTTGCGACTAGTGTTAGAATACTTCATCTGGGAGCTATTGGCCAAAAGCGAAAAAGATCGAGTACGTAGCAGCACAGATGTGTCGCGTAGAAAACACACTTCCCGGGATGACATGAAATAAACGGACTCCATATACCGGTAATCTGATTGAAGCCAACAGTACTGATCATTCAACTCGCACAACCAGATGTTGTCTGTCCAATTATTGTCTCGTGTCTATATAATATGCGCCGTCAGTCAAAAACAATTCAACATATAATGTACTCTTGTCCATATCTTCGCTGAATCTTGAATTATTTCCAAAGTAATTTTTTGAATCATTTCGAAAAAAAGTCGCGATAAAGATCCTGCGACATCCTACACGCGTCGCTAGTCGCTACAACACATTGTAAAATATTTGTTTGTGAAAACCGCAGCAGTAAGTAAAATGTTTTTAAATAATTTGAAAATACAAGGAATCTAAGCTAATGTTTATGAGACGCGCGAGAGCCTATAGCAGTTTCTGTTCGCAGGTAATCATAGCCTATCTCCCTCCATTTCTTCGCAATTCACTCATCTGCAGCCAAGTATCGCAAAAAATCACTAAAGCCTCCAATTTTTAGGGTTTAAGATCATTCAAGGTCGTCGATGTTGACATTCCTAAGAAGATTGTCGCCAGTGCTTGTTACGATAGGCAGTATGTTTGTGCCTATCTGCAACCATTTTCAAGTTAAACAAGCCAATAGCGAATAAATAACCACTTTTATAGAGGTACCCTTCTTTGACACGCGTGTGCGCAGGCCTCCTCAAACCCAGAGGGTCCGAACTTGGAGTCTTGGACTGCTAGAATCTACATTCAATACAAAAAATTTCATACGCAGGCTGTCTTATAGACTATCTCCAGCCATTTCGGCACAATTTGCTCTTGAAATGTGCGTCGCAGCCCGAAATCGCGAAAAATTCACTAAAGCCCCCTATTTCAGGGGTTCAAGGTCATTCAAGGTCATCGATGTTGACATTCCTAAGAAGCTCGTCGTCAGTGCTTGTTATGACTAATACGCGCTATGCTAGCTCTCGCGCGTAAATACGAAGGAAAACAACATCAAAACGTAATCATAAAATGGACTAGCAAAACACAACGAGAAAAAAACGAAAGTCATCATTGTTAAAGACATCGCTGATCAATGGATCCAAGTGATAAAATCAATACTCGAAACATTATATTAAATATAACACAACGAAAAAAAAACGTGGCAAGAAACCGTCGAAGACTGAGAACCCTCCAACGATGAGTAACGTCATCTGACATCCAGGTCTAGCGCTAAGTTCGTAATCGCGAGTAGATTACTGTAGCCTACGACGACCAAGTCGGCGCATGCTGGCACTAGCTGGAGATCGAACGCCATGACGCGTGAAGTAAGCCATTACCGACCGATGTGCAGGCTGCGCTAGCTGCTCCGTCGCTGCCTATCGATCCCATCTGACACGTATGTCCACTTGCTGACTGGCCATAGACTGACGCAGGTCAAAAGTTCCGTCGTCTTGTAGGTCGCTTAGCGAATGCTGCCTTGCTGCTGCAGCTCAAGTCACTTGATGGATGTGATTGATATCATCAGCCAGACGATGGCTCGCCTCGCAGACTTGAAACTGCTGAACATGTTACACATAGGTCTCACGTTGACAACGGCCTTCATGGCTGCAAGTTTACTATACTGCAGCAGTGGTTTAAGTGCGATACTGCACTGTCTGGAGTGGTATAAGCTACTGCTTACTTACTTACCAGCAGTGCAGTATCCAGTGCATACGAGTAGGCCTACAGGTAGATAGATAGCCTATTTAGCGTCTTTGCGACCATTGTATAGGCCGACGTCGCGGCTGATCGTTTCGTTCAACAGCCCTCTAAACTCAAGCACGCTGGCCACTGTTTGGTTTCGAGGATAAATCGCTAAACGACGCACAACAAATACGAGCAGACCTACGAAAGCGTCATCTCATCTGCGTTGAGAGATTACTCATGACAAAACAGTGAAGTGATGAAGTGTGTCGAACGCCTGCAGGGTCGATGCCAGCAGTCTCACGTCGCCGTGATTTACACTCGCAAACTACCCATAGCCTAAATAGCTTACCACGATCGCGCATTTCACTAAAGGATTCCTTTTTCTGCATGCTGCACAGTGTAACCACACTAAATGTCATTATATAAAGTAAAAAAAACAATTCTAGAAAGAAACCGGGTGACTCCGTGCAGATGATGGCCCAGACACAAAAAAACTTGCTTAACTGTCATTTTACAAACGTTGTTAATGTCTGTACGCTTGGCATTATTTTTTGATGTTTAGTTATTTTAACACTAAACTTTTTCATTTATTTTCATTAAATAAAATTTTAAATTAATAATACCATACATAATGAAAAAATTTTCCATTATTACGAAACTAGAACCTCTAAACCTCTTAACCTTTCTTTACCCTTATAAATAAAGGTCATCAAACGACCTCGTTGATCGTCGCGGGCGATGTAGTCCATGTGCGGATGTTTCATCGATGTAGGCTTACTGGAGCTTTGAGGAGCAAAGACGCTAAGCTAATTAATCGCTTTTCAAATCGGGCATAACGCAGCCATCTAATTTAACCGATACAATAAACGTTACATACGGACGGACCGGCGGTCAGACTGACAGACAACTTAGAGTTGCGATACCGCACTCTGCAGGGCTACCACGCTCGTCGCACGGCAAAAGCAGCAAACTATAGAACGTAACTTCAGTTTGATGTCTTTATCAAAGGCTTCCTTGCACCAAACAAACGTTAAGTATATAGCAAGTAAGACAACATCGTGCCATACCGGTGACTTGGCGACGCGCTTGCTGTCCGACTTCGACGACACTGAGGAAACTGACAGCGCGCGAGCTGCAGCTGCTGACGGCGTATACGGCATTAGTCCACGGACAATAGCGCGACTGTCATCATCATCGGCGCGTCATCGTAGCCGCTCAGGCGTGCATTAGCGGGCCTATAGATTACCAGTATTTGGACTCGGGAACAAGCGGCATATCGACCCAGCTGCTATAGACCGGACGAAGAACGGATGGACGGACGGACGTACCGGTCGCCGGGCACGCACTACGAGTGTGCGTCAGCCGCTCTGACGTCGTACCGAGTCTCTCGCTTGCTCGCTCGCTCGGTCAGCCATCGATCGGCGCACACCGTACGGTGTTGACGGATGTACCGTTTAAGCCGAGACTAAGACGAGACGTCTCGAGACTGAGACGTCGAGACCGAGACCAGGTTAGTGCAGAAAAGCACGGTGGTACGGTGTTGACAGGAGCAATCGAGTTGATATAGCACCTACGGAGAAATATTCGGCCGAGACGACGGCGACGTCGACGGTTTTATCAGTCCAACACCGACTGACCGACCGTTCGCTGCGCTCGGTCGTTCCTCGACGACGAATGACGAATGCTGTGGCGTGCGGGCGACTCGACCGGGTCTAAAGTCGTGTAAAGGCCAGCGGCCTGCGTGCGTGCGTGGCCTTCACAAGTCCATCTCGTCGCACGCAGACGACATATTGTTCAGCACGCAGTTAAATTCATCGCTTGTCTCATCTCGCTATGGCGAACAGCTTATTTAACGCTCGTCGTTTGCTGAGTCGCATAAACTAAGACTGTAGGCCGAGACGTGATTGTGTTATCAGCCGGTCGTATAGATGAGGCTCGTTCGCTCACTGCGTCTCCAGCTGCTGCTGCTGCTGCTGCCGAGTGTCTGTGATGGCTTCTGGGACGTATGTCATGTCAGCGCGCTTTGTGTGATGTATAACCACGCACAACAGACGACGACATCAATAGAGCTGCACATGCACGCTGCCCGTACTCGTAGTTTCGTACAAATGACGTTTAGACGTCTACGCGACGACAAACAATCACGCTTGACGCCGACGATGACCAAGCATCGATTGACCAGGGCGTTAAACTGGTTTTGGTCGTTGCTGACAGCCAGTCTTCTTACAGTAGGCACGATCACAAACGCCATGGGACAGTCGCATCCGACAGTAAACGGCGCTATTAAAACGGATGAAAGCAAGCGAGCAGTCTCGTCGGCCGCTCGAGCGGGCTTCGCCGATCGTTTTCGCTCACAAGGTTGATTGTATCAGAGGACGGATTAGTCGCCTGGCTGGATGGATACCAGTTTGAGCTCGTTGTAGACAGGGTTTATTGTGCGTGCCTTACTTCATGTATTCGTCGAAAAACTTTGACATTGGGGCAGTTTGACTTCAGCTGTTCGTCTGCCATGAATCTAGTAGCTTATTATGTAACCCTTTCATGAACAAGAGGCTGCATTATGCATTGATATCTTTTTGTATCTGCCGTCACAAAGGAAAAAAATTAAAAAGTAGGAAATACTGCGTTTAGACAACTTAAGCGCCCCCTGGAGTAGTTTTCACACAGGCCTACTGTCGCTGCATAAGCTATATACAGGGTGGAGCAAAAAGTAGCCCTCTAAAAATTTTCGCATTTTTCTTGGCAACCGTTTTAAATTTTAACTTGAAATTTTACGTGTTTATTTACTAAAATTTTCTACATCTATCTGCCAAGTGAAGTGTAATTTTGTTAAATAAACGACGAAGTTACAAACTTTTTAACATGACCGCCTAGCGATTTTTCAGCATTCAAAATGTTCCGGTTACAACACCAATTTAATAACAGCGTTGAAACAACACAGTTAAATAATGATCAAATGCCAGAATTCCATTGTCACTGCGAATGTTCGAAGTGTTCACCACCAGCTCCAAGCAACAACACTAGCCTCCAGTCGCCTTATTTGAGAAATCTTTCACAGCCTTGTCGTTCGCTTCCTGTGGCTGGTTGCCCCAAATAACCTGAAGCGCTTCCTTGAGTTCGGCGTTTGTTTTCGGTTTTGTTTTAAGCTTGCGATAAACCTCCAACATTGCACCCCACACATGATAATCCATTGGGTTTATATTCGGCAAATTTGAAGGCCATTGGTCTTTTGTGATGAAATCTAGACAGCTGGCCCGCAGCCAGTTCTGTGCGCGTTGCGCGCTGTGTGCTGACGCGCCGTCCTGCTGGAAGATGAATCCGGTGAGCAGCCGGCGATTGCTTTAAAGGAACGATAATTTAATGATAGACCTAATTTCTAAACAAAATAAATTACTGTTTATCAAAATGTTACTGTTACGTTATCGGCAGTATCCTGGTAACCGGTTTTTGAAAATTAAATAGCATTTTTCGCTTACATTTTTATTGCTGAAAAATCGGTAGACGGTCATGTTAAAAAATCCATAACTTCGTAGTTTGTCAACAAAATCACGTTTTGCTTGGCAGTTGGAATGTAGGACGTTTCATTAGACAATTCCGTAAAATTTCAAATTAAATTCTAAACGGTTACTGATAAAACAGCAAAAAACTTTAGGGGATTATTTTTTGCTTTACCCTGTGGTTTAAAAATAGTTTAGACCAGTTTTGCTGACATTATATAATTATTCATTTATTTTTAGACACTGTACTGACGACGTTAGATAGGTTTACTCTACAAGCAAAACACGGCTTGTTTCATAATGTGTTATTTTGCATCAGTCATCAAAGATGTCTGCCAACAATCAGTCAGCTTGTTATTTTGTGTTATTTTGTGTTTTTACGCGTTATGCTAATTTACAGAGCTTCTAGACAGAGTTTATGAACACGTTTATTCGCCACATTAGGCAACAAAACAGACAGAGAAACAGATTTATACAATATGAGCAAATAAGCAGACACAATACACAATAAATGATAATACAACATTAAAAATCAGTTTTCGACATAATTTGCAAATGCAGTCCATACATTGTTTATGGCAGCGGACCTACT
>Ga0209367_1001800_pt1 | contig 27248 bp, 15 predicted proteins | sample WorMetLIZISLAND2_FD_187412 | JGI IMG/M metagenome (GOLD analysis project Ga0209367, IMG submission 187412) | Marine gutless worms symbiont microbial communities from Max Planck institute for Marine Microbiology, Germany - Olavius geniculatus... ...
TTATTAGGTACATGGTAGAACTTATGTTCCTGGTAGTCATAGGACCATGCCACGACACTGTCACGTATTTAAATCAGGGTTATTCAGTATTATATTAGAGTCCATCGCAAGCCATATCTGTTTCTTTGTAACACAGACTTAAAAATATATTGTTTTTGAATAAATTTGGTAATTGATAACAAATGACTGATATTTCAGTTCCAACCACAGTCCTGGCAATGCAGTGAAGAAATATGGCTGCATTCTTACATTAATAATGTGATAAATGTAATTAGATAAAGTGGCGATCTGCCACTAGTAGTTTTCTGCTCACTAGTGCGAGATCGCCGATCTACCCCTAGCACTGACCTTATTGTTTTCATTTGTATTTGTGACATTAACGAACTTTTAGTGTCTAAGCAAGAACACTGCATCGATGTTATTTTCCATTCGCGGTGGACGGAAAAGTAAGCAAATGTCAGGCTATTTTCCATCCGCCACGGACGGAAAAAAGGAGCATGCAGACGCTATTTTCCGTCGGTAATTATTTACAATAGCTATGCCACCTAAAACGGCTGTGTCCATATATGATATTGATGTGTGTCAGTAGAATCACTTTCGTTATGCATATTTTTATGGTGATAACTTTCCGAACAGTGTCACTTACCTTTTTTTATACGTGAGATTTTTCGACTAACTTTCTACGCATTCGTTGTTGTAAGTTGTTTATATTCTGATGTCTCGCTAGATGTCACTATTTCCCGCGGTAGTTGCTTGGTATTTGTGAAAAAAATAAGTAAGTAATGCAAAAATGCTTTCATGTCTCGTTGTAACTTGCGTGAGCCCGATGTGACGGTGACCTTGTTTGGGCTTTGTGGGCCTGTGCTGCGTTGTCACGTGACCTCGTGAGGTGGGCTAGGGGTCAAGAGAATGCACATGCTGCGTTGATCTTTGTACAGCATGGTATGGCGTTCGTTGTGAATGATGTTAATTGTCGCAGGTGTAGCTGGACAATAATCGATTTCTGTATGTTGTTTAATATTACGGAAGATTTGTTAGCGTTTCTTGTGCGTTGTGACGTTGTTCTGCGCGAAAATGCTGCAGTATCAGTGTGTGCGCTACTTTTTTGGCTGAACAAGGTAGGTGTGTGTTTTTTGGTCATTTGTTTGTTTTCATGTCGCTTCAGAAGTGACTGAAATAGGTAGAATTAGTGTTGTTATGCATGTTTCAGACTAGTTTAATTCTAGGAAACTGCAATTGATTGACATATTGCTACCCGAGAATAAATTTGGGGTTTTGAGTGGGGAGAAGCAATAATATTTATTCCTTCGTTCTTTATATGCTGCTTATTCAGTATCCGCAATTCGTTGTTTTTTCCCAGGGGAGTGGCAGTTGGCTTTTGGTGTTTTTTTTGCAATTTTTTGTATTCATTTGCGATTTACATCGCTGCTTACTCAAGTTTTTGGTTTTTTTCTACTTCTTTGGGTCCAATATTCATTCGCTAGGTGGCGCCATTAAGCTGTTTTCTCGACTTTTATGGGTTGTTGATGCGGCTCATTCAGCTATAAATTTTTTTTCCAGTATTGAGTTTAGTACGCGTTTCATTCGCCAGGTGGCGCCACTAGTGTTTTTTCGTGTTTTATTTTGTCTTCCCCCAAAAAGACCTAGCCCCTTTTTTTCTTAATAGGCCCCATCAAAAAAACCCTCTTTAGAATGACAGAATTCACCCAAAAAATGAAATTTTTTCTCGGGTATCAATAGTCAATTAATTGCAGTTTTTCACCATTAAGTTAGTATGAAACATGCATAACAACACTAATTCTACCTATTTCAGTCACTTCTGAAGCAATCTGGGGTGGCGGAGCTAGTGTAAATTTTTACTTTTTCCGTCCTCAGCGACGGAAGTCTAAGCAAACGTGAGGCTATTTTCTGTCCGCCACGGACAGAAAAGAAGACCGTGCTGACGCTATTTTCCATCTGCCACTAACTAAAAACGAGACTATATGACGTTATTTTCCATCCACCATGGACGTCTGAAAATTTTGACTGATAGAAAATGACATAATTTCTTGGTGTGGCCTATAATACACAGCCTTATTGTATTGTTGTAACTGTATAAATTATTTTTTGTCTCATTTTTTGTCTCATTTTTTGTCATTGACTATCGGTGCTTAATCGTGTTTATTATTTGCGATTTCTGTTATTTTTTTTGTTATTTACCCATGCGCCCCTTTGATGCCATTAATGCTGACAGCGTCAAACGTCTTACGGACGCTACAGCAACACTAACTTTACATGGTTTATTTATATCCAGCAGTGCAATGCAGTACACTAAAAAATACAACACAACAACAACAATTGTTTAATATAATCAAAACGCCATTCGGTGCAGACTTTTTAGTGTACAGTCTCATACATAATGTCACATTACTTAAATGCACATGCGTAAGGCTGTGTATTATACCAAAAAATTAAGTGGTCATTTTCCATCAGTCACAATCTTCATACGTCCATGGTGGAAGGAAAATAACGTCATGTAGTATACTTTTTAGTTAGTGGTGGACGGAAAATAGCCTCAAGCTTGCTTATTTTTTTGTCCACACGGATGGAAAATAGTGTCCGTGGCAGACAGAAAATAGCCTTACGTTTGCTTACTCTTCCGTCTGCCGCGGATGGAAAATAACACCAATACACAAGTATTGTGCTTGCTTGTTTTGTAAGGAATTCATTCTTTTGTCGTTTTGCTTCTGGCTGATCCCCTTTTGGCTCATTTGCAGGCTTGTTCGGGCACTGGTCTAAAGTAGGATACCCTGATTTAAGCAATATGACATACCTCACTAGACTCAATGTAATAATAGTATTGGTTTAGTTTTTGTTAATATTCGTGTTGAAGTTATCTACTTCAGACAGAAATAGAAGCCTTTGGCCTGCTTCCGGATATCCATTGATGATGATGATGATAATGAATCTTTACATTCAATTTTGATGTTTTAATGGTGAACAGTGCAGTTATTTTAAAATTTATCGACTTCATAAACCTTCAGTACTTTATTTTAAAATTGCAACACAATGCTGATATATCACAGGGCAGCCATTTTTTGTTCACATTTTCGATAACATTTGTGCAAATAAATAAGATCGACATAACCCTAACTTCAAACCTGACCCTAATCCTATTCCCTAATGCTTACCCTATCCCTAACCCCAAGTCTGACTTTAACCGTAACCCAAATCGTTTGCGCAAAAAATGTGAAAAACAACTAAGAAACATCATTGTGAATCTGCTGAGGTATGTCATATATTGCATGCACATGGTCAATAACACCATGCGTCCTACTTTAGACTGGTGCCGCTTATTCGTGCGGGTATGAACAAGCCAGGTGGTGAATAAGCCATGGGTGAATCTGTCAGGCAAGGGGTGAATCAGCCAGAGGGAAAACAGCGAGCATGGTGTTATTGACCGTTCGCATGCATGGTCCGATGTCGTGCACAAAATGTTATAGACCATGCATGCTCCATTGAAGTCGCGGTTAACTTTCATGCCTGTGCACGGTCTGAACTTTTGAAGTGGATTGTATGACATCTTGGGTGGCATTACGTCATCTAAGGACAGACACTTTGGTTTGAATTTCTGGCAGCGGTTTTTTCGCAGTAAGTTAGTAACTTAGATCGACATTAATCGACACTGAATATCCGTTACCAACCAAGCTGTGATTATCTCTAAGTGACCCGAAAAAGTTATTAAACGTACACACCCTTCAGTTAAACTGTGGTTGATTATTACCAATAAGCCAAATGCAAAGCTGCACTCTTAATTCTGCCTAGTGCTGCAGAAGAAGTTAATTAAAAATATGCCATTATAGCACGTGCAATTTTCCCATGGTAAATAACACTTTGTGACTGCATATGGACCGTGCGTGCGCACGGTAAATATAATTCTTGAAACAGCAAAGGGGCAAAAAAACCAGTTGCCAGCAGTGGCGGTTCTAGCCCACAACATGTGGGGGCATGGCCCCATGGCGAGCGCGGTAGCACAAGCGTATAACGGGGGTCTGGGGCCAAAGCCCCCAGCGGGGTCGAGGGGCAGAGCCCCTGGTCAGGGGTCAGGGGCAAAGCTTCCCCTAAAGCTGAAGCACTTTTGGTTTTTGGATGTTCAATGGAAGCCCCAAATTTGCCCACTTTTCTACAATTTAGAAACACAAAGAAATCAGATATTTGTTTTATCTTTGCAAAAAAATCTCAGGTGGCCACGAAACTGGGGAGGGGGCTGGAGCAAAACTGGGGGGCTTATGCCCCTCCCTGGCCCGGGCCTAAAACTGCCACTGGTTACCAGCACAAGGTGGGGAATCACTCAACTCATTTTTCGGTCATGGCGATAAATGATATAAAACTGCTGCTGAGTGTTTATGATATTGCACTTGCAAAGGTCATTGAACTTTTGCAGTAGCACTGTCGAATCTGTGTCATCTGACGGACTTACTCACTTGTGGACTTGGTGTTGATAATGTACTGTGAATTGCATGTTGTGTCAGGCAGTCATTATGTGATTTTGCCTTTAAACCTAGCCCTTAACCTTAATCTTATTCACCCTGAGCACTAAAAAGGGGGTGAGTTTTCCCGTGCAATCGACTTAGCTGTCTATGCAAAATCTTCTTGACCCTAAGCCCATTTCTATCTCCAACTTTAGTTCTAAGCCTAGATAGCTATTTCAAACTTTTAGTTGGGGAACTTTTGCGTCGGCATCAAGATTATCACGGAATATCATGCAGTTGATTGTATTGTACTCTGTTGCATTATTTTGCCTTATCATGTGTCAGATAACTAGTTATATTGTTGCAGTATTTATTGTGTTTTTGTTTTTTTTCTGTTTATTGAAATGGGAAGTTTGTGTGATTTGTGCACAGAGATGTCAGGCAAGGGCACTACATCAGTCACCGATTGTTTCCAGTGATGCTTTGTATGTGGTAAGTCGATGTTTGTTTCTTTTTTTATTGGTTTTATTGCATTTGTGTTTAATTAGGACTGATAATGGTGATGACATTGGTGTTTCAATACATACTTGCATTCAGTGACTCACTTTATGATTATTTAATGAGTTGGGCTTAGTGATTATTTTTATTGGATAATTTTTTTTTGGTTAGAGTGCTTAGATATCTCTATTATTTTGGTAGTTTTCTATTAATATACACATAGTTTTACATACACATTACCAGTGATGTGTCCTCGAGGACTTGTCCTCGTTCTTGAGGTGCCTTGAGGACAAAGAGCTGTGTCCTTGTCCTTGGCCTCAAGTCCTTGTTCTCGTCCTCATCCTCGTGTCCCAAGTACTTGGCCTTGTCCTTGGCCTTGAGACAAAGTCCTCAGCCATAATACTGAGGACTTTAATATATTTTGTTCATTATCAATTTATTACCAACAAACTGAAAAAAATGTTTAACATTATCTATTGATATACCGAAACCTGAGATGCTAGTAATTGGAGCCCACTCACTTGTGTCACATTGGTCTGATGTTCTTAGCGGCATCACACAGGGTTCAGCGCTTGGCCATGTTTTCTATGCATTTCTGCGCATTACACATGTTTGCACTATATATGACATTTTCGTAGCACACTTTTAGTTGTATTTAGTAAGAACAAATACCGATATTAACTCTGCTACTGTGTTTAGTCTTTGAAAAGTAATGAAAAAAAACATTTGCTTACTGGTTTTTTTTATAGCAAATGACTTGCTGTATTCCACTGTTGACTCACAGTTCAGTTTTTTCACATTTGATATCAGCCGAGTTCTTGATGACAGTATGCTACATGTTTTATAACCTTGTTTTCAACTTTTTTTGCTCATAAAATAGAACTCATACATCTTACAGTTGTTTACCATGTGAATATTTTTATATTTTTAGAAGTGTTATTTTGACCTAGAATTAGTTATTTATATTCTGAATATGTTGATGTATTTATTACCTCCGCCAAGGAGGTTATGTTTTTGCCAGAGTTTGTTTGTCTGTCTGTGTGTTAGCAAGATAACTCAAAAAGTTATCGAAGGATCTTTCTGAAATTTCGAGGGAATGTCTGGAATGGCAAAAACTACAGGTGATTCAATTTTGGGAGTGATCCGGAAGGAATCCTGGATTCTGGATCACTTTGAAATTTTTGTTAACATTGCTTTAAATGGGGCATTGTCGAATCAATGTGCTTGGCAGAGGTCTGCGCTGTCCGAGTGCTTTTCTGGTTATATGCTGAAATTCTTTGTTTTCAGCATCGAGACACACCAGAAAACAATCCTTCAATACCGTTTGAGTTCACACCTGAAAATTTAAAGGTAATTTTTTTCTTGCATTTTCTGCATTATGTCTGTTAGTGATACTTATCATTATTATGTTTGTTGCACTCCAATAAATAAGCAAGAAAGTTATAATTGAAGGAATTTACAGATTAAGGTTAAAGTTAATATTCTGCATGAAACTGTAAAACTGAATGTTATTTTTGCAGTCGTTAAACAGTTCTTTCTTTTTGTTTAAGTCTGTTGCATACTTGAAAAATTACTTGATCTTACATGTAAAGTGCACTCTAGCTTGTTCTGCTACGTTATGTGTGAAGACTTAGGTGACCAAAAATATTGCAAGTATTGTGAATGAAAGTTTTGTTTGCATTTCAGAGAGCCAAGCATATTATAGGAAACTACCCAAAAGGGTTTGAAGCTTCAGCTGTCCTGCCACTGCTGGATCTGGCACAGCGGCAGTATGGTGTGTGTTGCAAAAATGTTAAAATATTACATTTCAGTTGTAAAAATAACACTCAGTATTGTGGTTTAACCTATTTAGTTTCATTGTACTATATATTAATTCTGAACAAGAAATTTGAGCTAATGCTCTTGAGAAGCGCGAAAGCCTATAGCAGTTCCTCTTCACATCTGTCAGTCTATCTCTAGCCATTTCGTCGCAGTTCATTCTTAGAGTGTGCGCTGCAGCTGAAGATCGCAAAAATCAATATAAACCCATTATTTCGGAAGTTTAGGGTCTTTCAAAGTCATCAATGTTGATATGACTAAAAAGCGCATCACTAGTGCTTGTTGTGACAGGCAGCATGCTCATGGTGATCTGGAACTGTTTTCACGAAAGACTGGCCAACAACGATAAAGTAATGACTTTTACAGGGGTACTGCTCTTTGATGCCCTCATGCGCATTGTGCAGGTTTCCTTAAACCTAGAAAATCAAAACTTAAACCTTTGAAATCTACGTTCAATGCTGAAATTTCCATATGCAGCTTTTCTATGTTTATCTCAATTGGTTTCAGCGCAATTCGCTCTTGAAATGTGTCTCCCAGCCCGAAATCGCCAAAAAATGCATAGAACCCTTATTTTGGCGTTCAAGGTCATTCAAGGTCATTGAATTCGGCGCCAATCGAGAGCCAGTGTATGACTTCCTATTAGTGATTAATAGTAACCTAGGCCCTATCTCGCACCGTTACTGAGATACAGCGACTTACTGGCTAAAAATTGCAAATTTTTCCCGCCCTCTGTTATTTAGCACCCTCGTTCAGAGTCACCCCCTTCGAATTTATAGAAAAGCTTTACAGCTCCTGAAACTAGAGTCTTCCAGGCAGTTAATGGTAAAAATTTGCACCGTTTTTGTCTGATACACCCGTGTGACAGACGGACAGACAGACAGACGGACAGAATTGCGATGGCTAAGACGCGCTGAAAGCTGTAGCTGCTTTTGTGCGTAAAAATTGATATCACATTCTGGCCTCATTTTGCTACAAGTGCGGTTGGAATGGAATATTGGCTCATACACTGTACAGTTTTCAGGAAACAACATTTCATGCGAATGTTATTCCCTTTGTTTGTTTTTATTTGTTAGCCTATTATTGTTGAACTGCATGCTTTATTTACTTGACAAAAAATTGTGTATTGGGCACTGCACTTTAATGTGATTACTTTATTTATTCTTTATTATCTATGCCAAGTGTGAACGTTAGTGAACATTGGAGGAGATTATGAGATTGGTCGTTCTGTCTGTCGTTGTATGTGTGTGTGGGTGTGTCTGTCTGTGTACATGTCTTTGCGGCACCATATCTCCATATTGGTGCCAGATAGATGCATGGCCACAATGTAGTGGTAGTGGTAGTAGTAGTAGTAGTTGTTGTTGTAATGTTTAAATTACTTCACTTGGCAGAGATATGCACTCTTACGAGTGCCTTTTAGTTTATCATTTTATGTGTTAAAATGATTCTACAAAGTTTTCTGTAACATTTCCTCTCAGATGCTAGAAATGTGAATAATTTGTCGTATTTATAGGATGGCTACCTATCTCAGCCATGCACTATGTTGCTGACATGCTGAATATGTCAAGAATGCGAGTGTACGAAGTTGCCACCTTTTACACCATGTTTAAACGGTATGTTGAAAATTTCATTACTTTATTACTTTTTACGGTTTATTTGTACATCGTCTTTGAAATCACTACAAAGGATAACGTATGAAATGGGTAGTTAGAATTCCAGTGTATTAACCAGTGACAATATAAGGATGGTTAGATTTATCTGGAAAAAGTTATCTGTCTGCAGAGTGCATACACGTGTTAACTAGGAAGTGTTTTTGTTTAAAACCACGAGGCTAGTATGTAATACAAGCAAGGGTTACCATGATATTTGCCTGCTTTTAGTGAACCATTATTATTGTTTAATGGATTATGTAAAATTATACATATAATTTAATTGATATTTAATTGACTAGTGGTTGATTTATGGGATAGGTTTTTTTTGTTCAGATTCAGCTTAGGTATTACCTTTTTCTCGTTGTCTTCTTCACTGGCATATGCATATGCTTTACATTTTTAGCTGACTGTCTGTCCATCTATCCGTCATCTGTCACGGATGTATTGTGGCTAAATGGTGCGAGATACAAACTAGGTTGCTATTGATCACTAATAGAAAGTTGCATATTGGCTTACAAATGACATGAAAATCATTGAACTTAAATCACTTTGAAGGGTCATAATAGTATGCCAATTGTCCAGTATTGTGGGAACTTCTTATAGGCTGTCAATAGTAACCATGTGTCCATCTCAGTGGTTTGGCCGCAATTTTTAATGGAAAGTTTCAAGCTTGAAGTGGCTGTATCTCGGAAATGGTGAGAGATGGGGCCAAGCTTACTATTAATCGCTAATAGGAAGTGGCATACACCCTTTCAGATTACATGAAAATCATTGACCTTGGATGACTTTGAAGCTTGGTGCAAGATAGGGCCAAGTTTGCTATTCATAATAAGAAATCGCATACACCCTTTCAGATGAGATGAAAATCATCGACCTTGGATGACCTTGAAGGTCACTGACAATCAGTACAGTCAGCTATTCTAGCGACAGCTGGACTTCTTGTTTATAACATACATAGTATGTGCCGTGTAGTAGTGTAAGAAATGGAAGTATCTGTTTAATATCAGTGCAACTTTGCTCGTAAGACATGTAGAATTTGTCTGATGATGGTGTTGCAGGGAGCCGATTGGCAAGTACCTGGTCAACGTGTGCACTTGTACGCCATGTGTACTCGGAGGCTGTGGTAGCACTGCTATACTGGATGCAGTCAAGCAGAAGCTTGGTACATTGCTTACGTTTCTGAATAAATTATCACTTTGAAATAGTAATTAATAAGATATATGAGGTAAACAAAATGCGTGCTTTATGTATTGATTGAGAGGTTTTACCAGCTTCCTGATATTTGTGGCAAATTGTTTGCTGTGGCGACATCATGCGGCAAACAGAAATTGTTTCATGGAAGGCAACAGCGGTTGCTGAAATGTCAACAAATTGCTAAATGAATATCATATTTTGATACATTCATATAGTTTATTAGCTCGGTGTGCTGTTATGACTGTGTCTTAGCAGACTGATTCATTTGCTCTGCTGTTAGTGAGACCAATTTGATTGCATAAAGGTCTAGTTGCATTTATTAGTGTATACAACATTCATGTGATTATTTGTTACCACTATTGAAGTTTTGTGCCATTGTAAGAAATGTTTAGTGTTTTTCTTGGTTTGGGTTGTTCACTTGACTGTAGAATCTTCACGCATTTCATAGATTGGCAAAGGTCAACATATCCTCATGTAGGCACTGCCTGATGACTGATGAGCCAAGGGTGGCGCCATTTTTCAGAGCTGGAGGGGCAGGTCGAGTGATTGTTCATTTACCGTGGCTACCCCCACTTTTCCCCTTTACCCATCCAAATAGCTCGGATTTGCGTGAATCTTACTGGTTGTTCTCTTCAAGGCTAGGGGGTCTGGACCCCTAGACCTCCCCGCCCACTCTGCCCCTGTGATGAGCTCATTATGGTGACAGATCTACCTAACTAACACATTGTTACCATTGCAGTTTATTGCATGTATTTTACTGATCAGCTTTACATTATTCTATGCTAAACCTCCAGTGATTTCACTTGTTGGGTCATTGCTTATTCGCTGCCCAGGCTGTAAGTGGTCCTGCTTCAGCAGTTGCTATAAGTTTACTTTTGGCACACCTGCTCATACTCGGAGTAACTATGCTCAGCTTAAACAAAAAGTTTGTAATTTTTTAAAATAATAAGTCTGGTGCAAAATACGTATGTCTTTGTGTTGCTATAAACTGTAATTTTCCTGGTTCAGCTTGAATTGCAATGGTGTATTGTTGTATTAAGATGTTTTTCAGTATTCTGTATATGCCAATTGTAACTGATATGCTGTATGTAATATGATGGTAGGTATTGAGCCGGGCCACACGACAGTGGACAAGATGTTTACGTTGGCAGAGTGTGAATGTCTTGGAGCCTGTGTGAATGCACCGCTTATTCAGATCAATGATGACTACTACGTTTGTATCATATTTCTGGTGTACCAAATTTTTTTCCATATGACTGTTCCGATTTGTTTTGCAATTTTGAATTTTTTGCCAAGAGACATTTGCATCTGCACTTTTGTTCAAGATTTGTTGCTTGCTGCTGCTGCAATGTTGCTAATAATTGCAGTCAAAATATTGTAATTGGTGGTAGTCTAGTCCCTTAAAGCCAGGCCAAGTCACACAAAAAAGCGATACTGGATAATTAAGTGTAGAATGTTATACCAATTAATAACATGCTGATCGAATGAAATAAAAATATCACTTTGAATTAATTTTAATAAAAATATGTTGTTTGAACCAAATGCAACCAAATGATGACATCACACACAGAACATTTTGTTGACAGCAAGTAGTGCAGTGTGCGGAAAAGTTTCACGCTAGCAGCATGGCCGTAGTGTCAAGGCATCGTTCGCTCAGCGAGGAGAACTTGCTTCCATACCGGAACTGGAATTCGAACGCTGTTGGCGATTGGTGCAACGGAAAGGGCATACAGTCAGCCTACTTCCAGTATGACAGCGAAATCTTGAAATGTAAGCGAGGTCCCTTCGCTGGGCAGTGCGCTCCATTGACATATGTTAAGTAAGTAAGTAAGTAAATGATTTGTAAGTCTCAGAAAGAATGAGGGTGCAAAGAAAGTGCTAGCGTGAAATTTTCTTGGATGCTATGTAGCATACGTTACTCTGTTAATGACGTCATAGTTACGGAGATTGCTGAATGCAATCCAGGCCGTGAAATGTTTAATTATGGACTTTGTACCTTATTTTTACAGTATGAAGATATACCTTTTTTACAGTATAAAGGTATACTAGAAACAGGAGAATGAATAAATAGTTGATGCAATTAATTAGCACTTTATAACAGTTATATAAAATGGTGCGACTTGGCTTTTAATATCAGTGAGTTTTTATTGCTCCGTTTTCTGATTAGTTACTTTTTATCCTCATGTGTAGAGTTTTTATTTTAGTATTATTATTATTTAAGCATTTATGCTAATAGCATGGGGCATCGCATGAAAATGACATTATTTTAAAATGTGCAGTGTAATTTGCAAATGCCTAAAGTATGTTCTATGTCTGTATATGTATATATCAGGAAGATTTGATGCCTGAGGACGTTGGGCCAATCATAGATGAACTGAAAGCTGGCAAAAAGCCCACACCTGGACCTCGGTTTGTCTCAAGTTTACTTATTTTTTGAGTGTTGGATAGTTGAATGCACCACAAAAACTTGTTTTAGTTATTTGAAGCATGACATTATGAGGTATTCAGAATTTGTAAGACTTGAAACTTTCAGTAAATTTATGATTAATTAATTGCTGCTTTCCATTAAACTGCATAATATGATGATTTATAACTTGTTGTATTCCACATACTGACAAGTATTCTTGAATGATTACTCATGTTTGCATATCACAAGCATTACAGATTTCCAAACAAGTAGGTAGATTTGGGAACAAAAATTGTTGTAATTGGCTCACTAACCCAGTAGTAGTGTGCTATTAATGGAATTTTAACAGTCAAAACTATTCTCTGTTAATTTTTTAGTAATTGTTTGCTTGATTAATACTTAAGTTGCACAGTCTTAATTAATTAGTGTTGCTTGGTAATTTTATAGTGAGTTTATCTATTACTGATATTCCGAGATGGTTGTACCTTTTGCCATTTACCTAGAACAATTGAAGGGTTTAGTGCAATTACCGCACATCTGTGAAAATGATGATTTTGAGAAAACACGTTTAAAGTAAAACTTGCTGTACTTTTTTTTGTTTGTCGACTTTAACAGTAGAACAGCATGCAGAGAGTAATTGGGATATAGAACTCAGTAGCAAAGTTGTATGCTAATTTTATGCAAATTACCTAGTATTTGCATAAAATTTGTATTTGCATAAATTATCATGTATTTGCATGACAGATCGTGCGTTCATTAACGTTGCGGTGCATACAAATACAAGACATGTCATAGTAACGTAATTCTCAGTACTCCCCAGTCTTAGAAAGTGGGGGATTCATACATCCCAGTTCCTATTGTATAACCAAAAACTTGAATGCGCAAAAGGGCAACAGTTTTTTTCTGTACTCACTGTTTCTATCAGTATTCACTATTCAGTAACAGTACTTAGTTATCTGGTATTTGCACACCTGCATGATGAGAACGATTTAAATAACTGAACATAGCTTGTATTTGCATGTATTTGCACTGCTAGTTTTAACTGTAAGTATGCAGTATTTGCATGCACGACCAGTACTTATAAGTATAGTTAACTGGTATTTGTCATTAAAAACTTTTGTTTATGCTCATATCATGCTGATTTTCGCATATGTCATGGATCACGGCTGATACATGCCCATACACTTGTTACATGCAAGAACCAGACATTGTCAGATGTGCAATATTTGCATTGAACCCTTCAATTGCAGTGTATACAAACCACGATTTTGTGCTTTTTTAATAGGTTAGAGCTCAAATGTTTTCAGTTATTGCTGTTGCAATGTTGTTGTTGTTTTGAGTAATAATCTAATATTAATATTTGTGAAAGAGGTTTGATTTTTGTGTTTCTGTTGTTGCAGTAAAGGCCAGGGCGGAAGATTTGCGTCGGAACCTCCTGGCGGACTTACGTCGTTAACTACACCACCGTATGGACCCGGGTTTAAAGTGCGCAGTGACCTTTGAGAAATCATGATCTAACTAGCGAGCAGACTTAGTCTGGTTAAGATGCGGTTAATGACAGTTGAACCAATGTGTGTTGTAGCTTTTTGTGTTGAAATATTAATGTCATTTGAGACATTCTGCACCTTTAGAAGATAAGCCTAGTGTGTTGCATAGTGCTTGTCATATAGTCTTGATTGCATTATCACAGATCTGTTGTTACATCCCTAGCAAATCTTTGTGTTATTTGTTCGTGTTGATCCTTCGATATGAAAGTAAGTTCAATGAAGAGCTACTGCTTTTAAGATTTTTGTCTGTTCTACTGTGTTTTCTGGAGTGAATGGTTTTTAATTTCCAATAATGTTAGTTGAGCTAGATTTATTGGCATAACTATGCCTTTTTTGTTGAGATTGGGTGTATAGATTGAGATCTAAGGCTAAGACGAAAGCTGTCGTTAGTCTGGACACCGAACTGGCTTAAATGCATTTTATTAGGGCACATTTTATATTGAAATCAGCCAGTGAATGCTACTGATAAAGTACATGAATTATATTAATATTGAAGTAAATTTTGATAATATAGCAAACAATATATAAGATTAATTGGAAGGTTATTCAGGTTTTCCTTTTTTCATGGATTGAGGATCACTGATACAGTAGCAATAATTTTATGATCGTTAGATTGCCGCAAAGTGTATCTTCAGGAAGTTGTGCCAAGTACACGTCATTTGGTCTGATTTAGTGATTTATGACCATTTTTTCTTGATTTGGCAAAACAGTTGAAGCCAACATTGTCATTATAGCAATACGTAGTCCCTCGTTGGTTTATCAGTTATCCAAAGAAGTAATTTAATAATAGCCATTTTGCATCAGAATTCTGTTACTGACAGCAGGAGCGTCCACTCCGTTGACAGGTGGATGCGAATTCCTCCTGGAAAAAGTTGGGGAAAAAGTAAAAGAGAAAACTGGGGAAATTTTTTTTCTGGTGGCAAATTGCCTAAAATATGCATGGCACAAAAAGCGACAATTCTGCGTACAACAGTTCCAATTTTTTTCTCTGCACGCTTCGCTCTCATATTATTTGTAGCCCCCACTTTTAAATTTGTGGTGTCACGCCGATCTTGTTTGCCTTTATGGTTTAAACTGCAGTAAATTTGGTCATTTAATAATTAAAATTTTTGCCACCAGATGTCATATTTAAGGCTAAAATTATTAAATTCGATCTCAGCTGGGGCTCAACCCCAGACCCGGCTGAGAGACCTTAGCACTCCACCAAACATGCTAGCTGGATTCAAAGGGTCCTACTTCTGAAGGGAAAGAAGAAGGAAAAGGACAGAAGGAAAAGGAATGAAGCGGAGGGAAAGGAAAAGTGAGAGAAGTGGAGAGCAAAACGAAAAAAGGGAAGGTGAGGAAGGGGGGAGAATGGCAAAAGAGGTCAGTTAATTCTTTGGAAAATAATTAAAATTGTTGCCACTAAATGTCGTATTTTAAGGCTGAAATGCACCAAATTCGATTTCGGCTGCGGCTCCGCCCATACCCCACTTGGGGAGCTTAAAATGCTCCGCAGACCAAATTTAAGGCCAGGGTCCTACTTCTAAGGAAAAGGGAAAGGAAAGGAAAAGAAAAAGGACGAAGGGAAGTAAAGGGTCGGGGAGGAGAAGGGAGGGAGATAAGGAAAAAAGGGGTAGGGAAAAGCGTCCGAGTTGGGGGAGGTCCTCCTGGCGCTGAAGGGGCATGGACGCCGCGGTACAGTATTCTTATGTCAGCTCTAAAACTATGCGATAGCAAATTAAAGATAGGCAAATATCAGCGCAACAAATGTAGGCTATATCAGTGCACACTGCACAGCAGCTTAATAATCAATTGCGCGCTTTTTGTGACAGCACGATCTTCCACTTTTTCTGCTAGTTTCAAACCTGCGTCCGAATATCCAAGTTATTTATGATGTGTTTACTTCAAGTGTCGTTAGATATTCTAGTGTTTACTTTGAGCGATAAAGTAGGATAGTAGGATTACGTATGCATTGGCTGTCGTTAACTTAGTGGAAAAAGAGTCTATAATGTGTAATGTAGATGACTTCGCTGATGTATCACGTGAAGAAGAACGCACAGAAAGGTAATTAAACAATGCTTTGCACTGTTAACTGCAAAATATTATAGCATGCACTGTTTGTCTTGTTTGTGGCGTAGTTTGGGGGGGGGAGACTGTCAGAATGTATTATCTGTCCCATTGCTATAGCATAGCATGGGACAGATTATAAAATCACTTATGTCATTCTGTCACACTGTCATTCTGTCATTCCGTCTGTAAACACTCCTATGGCCGCAAATTTGATTCTATTTTGACGAAATTTTGCACAGTGATTCGGGGCCCGAAAAGTAAGATTGAGTTTCTTTGGGATAGAAATCTGATAACTCCTTCTTTTGTTTTACCTCAAATTTTAACCTTCATAATACATTTTCAATGGGAAGGTTCTTGTACCACAGTAGAGAATCCTGTGGGCTTATAGTTGCGCTTAATAGGTCAAAAAGCGTGCCTCGGCGGCCGCTATATTCACAAAAAAAAAACAAATTTAATTCCTCAATTTTGATCACTGCATTTTCAATGGAAATAGGCTGTGGGCTACCACAAATGATTAATGTTTTATGACATTAAGTCGCTTTTGTGCAGATTTAAAAAAACGGCTGAATTAGTATTCGATACAGTATCTAATTTGCACATGTGTATAAAAAGGTAACAAAATGCCAGAAATTCGAGAAAGTAAACGATTTTAGACAGCCCTAGATGCGACAACTTTCAAAAAAAATTAATTTGTGTTCGCTAGTTGTCACAACCTGTGTATGCATTATTATTATTATTATTATATTAAATTTGTTAAACTACAGCGAGTACTGTTATTTCACATTTGTATGCCTACATTTTAAGTTGTTAGCACAGATTCGATAGCATTTGGTCGCGTTATTGAACTTTTGTGTAGTTAATAAACGTGTCATTACAGTTAGAGTTCGCTGACACCTCAATTGCAAACATTACGCTGAACTAGTTGTATGCTGGCCTTACACACACACTAGGCCTACAGGCATCAGCTGTGGAGCTCTTCTCGGCACACATTGAGGCATTTACACGTACCAGTACCATTTGTGAAGACATTAAACAGTTGTCTCACACGTCACAGTATGATTGTTATTCGGCCACCCTAAAGGTCTATTTCCACTACAGCTGTGCATTGAGTTGTGTTGCGTTTGAACGCGTTTAAACACGCCGCAACATACTGCAATGCACATTGCAGCGAGTTGAAAGGATTGATGACATTTTTTGGTAAGAATATTAATCGTTGAATATTAATGAGTTAGTTGTATGGCCGAGAAATATGAAGATTTGTAATTGCTGTTGGGAGCAGCAGCTTGTTATACATACGTGTTGCGCAAGAAAAACATAGGCCTAGATTTTGGATTCACCCCTTTATCGCCAATCGGGATGACCAGGGCAGCTATCAGCATCTGATACAGAAACTTCACTCCAATCCAGCTCTGTTCTGGCAATACTTTCGGCTGTCTGTGGAGCTGTTTGATGATCTACTTGGGCTAGTTGAGCATTTTCATTGGTCAACGCAATACTGTCGCTCGCATAGTAAGCAAAAAATAGAAACACTATCAGCGTTTTTATTTTAAACTCAATGCAATGCGCAGCTGTAGTGGAAATGCTTCCCATTGAATAAGCTGGAAATTCATGTTTTTACTATCGCATCAACGTGCTGCACAGCGTGTTGCAGTGCTGCAATGCGATAGCTATCACAACAAAGCAGTGCAATGCAAAGTCATAATGGAAATGCTGTTTAATAGGCCGCGTTGTGGATCATTCTCTCTGATCGTCCGCCTGCCTTAGCTCGTAGCTGACCTAATGTGCCAGTCAGGATAGTTATGTATGTTCTAGCAAGTAGCAAACTTTAGAATGGGGACAAACATTTCAGTCGCAGTGCACAATATAATGCCAGAAATTATTTAGGCCTACTGGTATTAACTAACAACGGCTGTAAAATGTTAACCAAGGAAGGTTAGCACAACGGCAAGTGAGGCAATGGGACAGATACCTTGTTTCACGCAACATATTTCTAGTTTAAAATATAATAATATTTGTTTGTTTTTTATATGAAAGAAGAGAGCACTTTTACAAGCAATTTGTTTTATCCTGAATTTCTGTTCACAGCGTATGATACAGACAGTTATGCAGACTGGTTTCTTATGACAACAACATCTGAATTTAACTCCAGAACTGTACACTGCAGCTTAGTAACAGCACGAACAGCCAGTAGGATACTAGCAACACTTGTCTATCATAATGCCTACACGCTATCAGTCTCTGTCTGTCTGTTACAGTTTGTCCTAATCATTTCTTGTTGCTGTGATTGACAAATGAACTTATTTGTTATTGCATTAGTGAATAGTACACGTCTGAATGTTATGTAGTAGGTGTGAGGTAATGATTATAGTTTTGTTCCATTGTAGCACTGATGCACAGAACTATTCGAGTTCAAATCTTTGCTGCAAATGTAAGCTTAATGGAGATGTGTTGTGGATACGAACAGATGAAGCTTATTGTAGGTAAGATTTTGCTACTGCAGTGTAATGGAGTGATGCATTTTTAATATTGGCTATTCTTGCATGTTTGGGTAAAATTGCAAAACTTTTCTACTCGAATTTTAAGGCTAGCTATAAACCTAACCCTACTTTTAACCCCAACGTTCACCCTAAGGCTGACCTATTCATAAACCTCTGTTAACCTAGATTGTTATTTTCAAACTTGTTTGTGTTTAAATGCGTGTTGATTAATTACACTTTTGATAAGTAATTGTTATAGTGCATCGATGGGAAATCTGTAGACCTTGTCATACGTCAGTAGCAGTATGGTACTGAGAAATTGAGTAGGATTTTTATATGCCAGATTACAAAACTGCCGCTAGGAAATGGATTTCAGAAACCATCAGTGGCCTAATAATATGCTGCATCTGTAGTGCAGTATTGCCAGTTTGGGTTTGCTATTCCGACAAACCGTCGAAAACCTGTTTTAGGCGATGACAAAACCATCCTTCTTGAATGCTAAACTAACCCTAACCATATCCTTAACTGTGGCAGCACTTCGGAACGGCAGATTGATCAATGATCATGAGTGGCATTGGCAGAATATCAATGTGTTAAACATTACTTACTCACTTACTGTATACTAAGGATCTGTGTGCTGAAAACATTTGTACACTGTCATGCAGAGGTCATTACTAGGGCCCACAGTTTTCCGCAGAAAATTTTCCAAACTCCGCGGGCCAGTTTGCAAAATTCCGCAGCTTTCCGAGATAAAATCATCCAAATTCCGTGGCTCACTGTGGCCTTCTGTTTGTGAGTAAACTGAGCTCTATCCTGTTCAGAAACTTTAGTTATTGAAGGCTGGCATCGTGCTGACATTGTACTAGCAACATGCAAAGAAAATTGTCAGTCTTTTTTTTCAAAAGTGCAATCTGTCACATCGCATTGTGTTGTTTATGATTGTGTCATATTTTGACAGCTATTAGTAAAGCCTACACCTACAGGTTTAGGTGGTTCAGTTGGATTTTTGGGGGATAACATTACGCCATCAAGCCAACGATCTTACTAGCTTATCTCTCAACTTCTGTGAAATTCCATGAAAATATCAAAATTCTGCGAAAAATGGCAAATTCTGCAACTCGGCTTGAGGTTCTGCAGCCTGTGGAAAACTGTGGGCCCTAGTCATCATGACATCGTGATGTGCAGTGTTTGAGATGTTTAGACATTGTGCTGTGATATCTAATGTACTGATGTAAAACTGGTGATATATGCTTGTGTATCAGCTCTTGTTTTCTAGCACGAGCAACTCATAAATTCCGCTCTGCATTTGGAAAATCTCGGCTTGTTCGCGACAAAGAGAAAGTGCTTGTGGCATATTCTGGTGGCAAAGCATCTTCTGCTATGGTACATCTGATTGAACAGGTATTAAAAATAGAAAGTTCTTTTAATTGTCTTGTATCTCTTAATAATGTAACTATTTTTATGTATAAGGGAGACCATGCTGAATTGGTTACTGCTACATAGTAGCCAGAAAACAGTTCGTTTTTTGTAGTGCAGAAATTTTCCATGTTACTTTTGCATGGTGGACTTTCTTGTACTTTGCTTTGTAGAAACATTTATTTGTTTGTCTTTCAGTCTATTTATCTTATGCATTGCATTATAGTCCGTAGAATAATTGATAATTTTGTTTTTTTAAATATTTTTTTGTTTTGTAAAACATTCTTACGTGCGAGAGCTAGCATAGCTATAGCGCGTATTAGTTATGGTAATTCTGTTCGTTCGTCTGTTCGTCCATCTGTCCATCACGACCCAGTACCACTTCAAGACCAGGTGAGATAGAGACTTCGGGTTATCACCACACGATAGTTTAGAGTCTCTAGTATTTTGTGACAAAATTTCATGCTGCTAGGTGAAGGGGGTCTCCTCAAACGAGGGGGAGAAAGAGGGGCATGCACATTGCGCAAGCCGGACTAGTACACCCGGCGTAAGGTAAGTCTACAGCATTCGTGAGAAGGTGCCATGCAACTAACTTGTTATGCGATGGAGATGTAAATCGTTATTTGTATATTAACTTAGCATGAACACATACAGGGATTTTGGTGATATGTAGTTTTTATGGAAACTTAATCAAAATAATATGACATCGATCATCGGTGATCGATTACAGGGCACCTTTACTTAATTGGGGGACTTATAGAAAAGGGGGAAGAAAAGGTTAGGGTTCCTTTTTGGCTATATCTTAATAACTACCACACCGATTACTACGATGTTGATGGCTGCTGAAAGAGGAAAGGACTGTGTATTTTTTGGAGTAGGTGTTAGAATTTATACAAGTAATTTGAGCAAAGCTCATGAGATGTGTGACAGTCTTAGCATTTCCTGTTCGCAGGTTGTCTTGATCTGTCTTTATCCATTTCGACACAATTCACTCTTGAAATCTACGCTACAGCCACACATTGCAAAAAAACACTAAAACCCCTACTTTAGAAGTTCAAGGTCATTCAAGGTCGTCAATATTCACACCAATAAAAAGCTTGTTACTGTTGCTTGTTATGATAAGCAGCATGTCTCTGCCTATCTGTAACTGTTTTCACACTACACGAGCCAATATCGGTAAAATAACCACTTTTGGAGGGTAGCCGTCTTTGACGCCCACCTACACCGGCGTCCTTGAACATAGGGGGTCAGGACTTGAACTGCTAAAATCTACGTTTAATGCTGAAAACTTCGTATGCAGGTTGTCTCCATTTATCTCCAACCATTTTGTCGCAATTTGCTCTTGAAATGTGTGCTATAGCCAAAAAGTGCAAAATTTTTTTTACGAAAACCAACTTATTGGGGTTCAAGGTTGTTCATGTCATCGATGTTGACAAATCTAAAAAGCCCGTCATCAGTGCCTGTTATGATATGCAGCATGGCTGTGCCTATCTGCAACAGATTTCATGCTGCACAAGATAATTGCGATAAAATAACCACTTTTTAGGGGGCTAGCTGTCTTTGATGCCCACCTGCGCCAGCCTCCTTGAATCTAGGGGGTCAAGACTTAGACTGCTAAAATCTACGTTTAATGCTGAAAATTTCATATGCAGGTTGTCTTGGTCTATCTCCAGCCATTTCGTCGCAATTCACTGTTGAAATGTGCATTGCATCCGAAAATTGCAAAAAATTCACTAAAAACCTTTTTTGGGGGGTTTAATGTCATTTAAGGTCATCGATGTTGATAAATTTAAAAAGCCTATCACCAGCGCTTGTTATGATAAGCAGCATGTCTGTACCTATCTGCAACCATTTTCACACTATACGAGCCAATAATGGCAAAATAACGTTTTTAGGGGGGTACCCCTCTTTAACGCCCTTGTTCAAGCTGAACCTCCACACCCACAGGCACAAAATTTTGTCATGAGTTTTTTGGGGCAGCCCAAAGTGAAGATTTTGTGATCCTAGCTTGCATTATTTTGATACAGATCACGAGTGTGACAGACGGACGGATGTCTAGATGATGGCTAAGACGCACGACAGAATTCTGCTGTCGCGCGTAAAAATGGAACTTTAATTTTATAGGAAGGTTTAAAGTTGTGTGTACCTTGTCTTAGCGGTAACCTAAGGTAAGATGGTGTTGAATGACGTGGTTTTTTTGGCAAAATTTGGCTATATTATCATAACAAGCAATGGTGACGTGCTTGTTAATGCCTAATGGTATCAACATCGATGACCTTGCATGACCTTGAACCTAGAAAATGGAGGATTTTAGTGATTTTGTGCGATTTTTGGCTGCAGAGGAGTGAAGTGCGACGAAATGGATGGAGATAAACCGATATTAGCTGCGAACAGGAACTGCCATAAGCTCTCGTACGTCTCATGAGCATTAGCTCAGATTTTTTTGTGCTGTATCGTAGGGTTTAAGCAAAAGAGCACAGAAAAAGCTGAGGTTTTGTCCAAGTCTGCTTTTCGTTGATGGTATGTGATTGCGATTTGTAGTTATGATGGCACTTGTGTGTGGTTTACGATACATCGAGTCATTTTTAGTGCACAGAAAGTTTGTCTGTCTGTCATACCCCTCTGTTGCACGATCACAGACTCCGGCCATGGCGTTTGAGTCCTTGGGTTTTAGGTACGTGCCCCCCCACCTTTCTCTCCACAGGCAGGCTGAGTTGCTGGCCGGCCATCAGTGTAGTGCTTAATGCAGTGTGTAGTCATTCATGGCACCATCTGACGAATGGTGGCCACTTATATGTTTACTATCCCGTAAGGCCGGAACTTTGTTAGTTGATTTAATGCTGCTTTTGTGCAATTAGCCTGATTTGTTGGAGAATTATATTTAAGTGTGGCTGCTAACTGTGTAAGATGGATATTCATTGTCGCACGATGATCGGAAGCAATGTTTGGAGAAAGTGGTGAAGAAAATGCAAGTCACTGGAATGCCATTTTATGTGTACGCTTTAGAACAGGTGCTGTCATTGTTGATTATCTGCTACTTTAGTGTGTTTTTGTTTTAACTGAAATTTTATCTGGTAGATTTATGTGCTATACCTGAGATATTGTTTGTTTGTCTGATTGCATTGAATGCTGTTTCACACATTTCCATTGCTGTCAGTAGCATGATGCTAATTACTTGTGTTTGCATGCCCAGTTCTTCGAACTGATTTATTGAGCAGTCCAGTGATTATTTCCAAAGGACCAATATGTTAGTTGCGCTGTTAACTGTATGAAAAGAATACTGTACGACTGCTACTAATGGTTTACAAATTACTAATACTATTTTTCTTATTCAACTGGCAGAAGACCTGCAATTTATTTATTAATATGTGAAACAGTTCTGGTTGTAAAGGTGGTGTACGGATCTGCATACATTTTGGTGTAATTATAGTGATTGTGTGTGTATGAATGACAGTCGGTAGAAGATGGGAATGTGGAGCCATTATTAACAAGTTCAGCAGTGGATGTCAGTGGATTGCTGTGTGGTCCAATCTTTTACAACACCGACAAGCTGACAGCATTACTGCAGTCAGTTGGGACTCATTCATCTAAATGTGTTCTTCTTTCACTGTTAAGGTCTGTTCCGCTTCAGTCACAGTTGAACTGATTGCTTCCCTGAACTTTGTTGGCAGTTGTGAGAGAAGTTAATTGTCAAATGATATGATAAGAAATTGAATTTGTGTCAAATTTATTCGCATTCGTGTCTTTGACACTATTACAGAATTTTGCGGCAAAGTTTTTCTATAGCATCTCCTGCAATACTGAATTCATGGTAGTGCTTAACGACTTAGTAGTAAAAGAACTAGGCTGAGGTAGTATAAGAAAGAATAGAAAATTCATCATGAAGTACATTGTTGAAATACAGAAGTATGGGTGCAACCGATGGAACTTACTGCTGGACTGCATGTAGCTTGTGTCTGCATTGGAAATGTGTGTATCATGTGTTTTACTTACTTACTTTGCGCACTGGGCCCATCTAGTGGTCTCAGCAGTGGGTGGCTGCTTAAGCGGTCAGCCATCTCACAGCGTGAATGTAGTATTTGCTGATAAAGTATGAGAAATGATATATAAGTTGATAGATTGCCGATGTAGCGGGTGTCTGTTGTAGGAAGCGGTTGTTGTTGCTAGCAGCAAAACAGTTGCATTATGATAAAATTGCTGTTGGTGACGTGTCATCGAGTCTCGCTGCACGTGCTCTGTCCTTCATTGCTCAAGGCCGTGGTGCACAGTTGCCTCACGAGATGGTCTCTGCTGCATTGTTTGACTGTGCGATATGGTTTTGCTAGTATTGAAGCACACATTGAGCATTTATAATTTATATGTATTATACCTTAGTTTATGGTATTCTAAAATGTTTTTGTGATTTGTTTTGTCATAGACCTAAATGTGGCTTTTTCCGTGTTTAAGAAAAATACATGAACTTGTGTGCATTAACTAACAGCCACTTATGTCTGTCATACTTTTAGTCACGTTAATTATGGTTCATTACCTGTCTTTATCTTTCTTGGAATAATTGTGTTTATTGTAGTTAATTTTTGTGAAGATGATACGATCTAAAGGTATTAGAAATAATATTGTATATCTCCATATAATAGTATTCAGTTTGATGTGCATTGCAGAGTTTTGCTGACACACAGTATCCAGGTGTTATGCTACTGAGACCAATGAGGTTCATAGTACTTTCTTTTAGTCTTTATTTTATTACGCGCGTAAGCAGCTACTGCTTTAGCGCCTCTTAGCCATCGCAATTCTGTCTGTCTGTCCATCTGTCTGTTTGTCTGTCTGTCCGTCACACGGGTGGATCAATTAAAAATGGTGCAAGCGAGGATCACCAAATTTTCACCGTCGGCTGCCTGGAAGACTCTAGTTTCAGAAACCGTAAAGCTTTTCCATAAATTTTAAGGGGGTTACTCTGAACGAGGGTGCTAAATGAGAGGGGGTTGGAAAAATTTGATTTTCAGCCAATAAGTCGCTGTATCTCAGTAACGGTGCGAGATAGGGCCTAGGTTACTGTTCACCACTAATAGGAAGTCATGCACTGGCTCTCAATTGACGCCGAATTCATTGACTTTGGATGACCTTGAATGCCAAAATATGGGTTTTTTATCCATTTTTTGGCAATTTCGGGCTGTGACACAGATTTCAAGAGCAAATTGTGCCAAAATCAATGGATATAGACATGGAGAAACTGCATATGAAATTTTCAGAATTTAACATAGATTTTGACGGTCTATGTCTTGATTTTTTAGGTTCAAGGAAACCTGCGCATGAGGGCATCAAAGAGCAGTACCCCCGTAAAAGTCATTATTTTACCATTGTTGGCCAGTCTTTTGTGAAAACGGTTGCAGATGGGCATGTGCATGCTGGTTATTACAACAAGCACTACTGACGAGCTTTTCAGTCGTATCAACATCTATGACTTTGAAAGACCCTGAACTTTCAAAATAAGGGGTTTTCATTGATTTTTGCGATCTTCGGCTGCTGCGCACATTCCAAGAATGAACTGCGACGAAATGGCTGTAGATAGACTGACAGTTTGCGAATAGGAACTGCTATGGGCTTTCGCGCTTCTCATGAGCATTAGCTCAAATTGCTTGTTTAGGGCTAGTAAGAATTAAAACTTAATAGTTGACTGAAAATTTTTGTGTTATCTTTGTGTCATTGATCGACAACGTTTAGATGATTGCTTGTTTTCAATTCTGTCTTTGTTTTCAGTAGGGCTGGTACTGATTAAAATTTTTTTAATCGATTAATCACCAAAAATTAATTGCGATTAATCGATTAATTTCGAACAATTTTTCAATTTTGTAGTTAATGCAAAAAACCATGAAAACTGCAAAACGCAAGTGTACTTGTTACTGTTCATAAAAGTTGGAAACGTATAGGCCTACTTGTACACTATGCAGTCAGTTAACACGCATTTCAGGCTTTCAGCCAATCATGCAGACAAACAAGTGATGTCACATTTTTGGGCAAAAGAGCAGCACGCATTTTGTTCACAATGTAGCCTGATGAGCTAAACAGGCGTTAGCATGGGACAGATGTCGCAGGTATGCAAAGTACTGTTTTTACAAAACTAACAAAAACAGGAAAATGATGGCTATTCAGTTTTCACTAGTTTAGTGGATTTTCTGTTTCTGGAAGCGGATCTTCATCTTTGTAGCGAGCCAAGTCAGCAGTCCATGCATGTGATACATCTCCCTCTTCGTCACTAGGAAATGTGCAAATTAGTGATGTTCACATGTCCAAAATTTAATAAAATTTTAATCGATTAAAAAAATTAATCGAACAATTTTTTTAACGATTAATCGATTAATTAATCGTTAATTTTCGCAGCCCTAGTTTTCAGCTATGCATTTATTTTAGTTCTCTTGTTTGAGTCGTCTTTGTGGTGCACAAACGTGAGTTTTTCGTGATCAATCATAAGTTTGACATTCAACAAAATTAGCAAAGTGTGAAAATTAGCTACAAAGTCCATTCATAATATAATCTCAAAATTAGATGAACAGTATAGTTTGTTTTAGCAAACCAAATTGCAGTCTGGCAGATTGTAGCCATAGGGGCATTATGATGCAAAATATGTCAGATGTCCAGTTTAGGTACATTGAATTTTTTTATAATTTTTAAAAGTAATTTTTGTTGTAACATTTTTAGCGACTTGTAGCCAAATTAGGTAGTAAAAATTGTTTGTTTAATTTGTATCATGTTCTAGTGATTATTTAATTGTTAATTATTGATGTGATTTTAGTTACCTCCGCCAAGGAGGTAATGTTTTTGCCAGACTTTGTCTGTCTGTCTGTCTGTGTGTCAGCAAGATAACTCAAAAAGTTATGGACGGATCTTTCTGAAATTTTGAGGCTATGTCGGGAATGGACAAACTACCAGTGATTCAATTTTGGGGGTGATCCGGAAAGAATCCTATATTCTGGATTGCTTTGAAATTTTCGTTACCATTGCTTTCAATGGGGCATAAGGGAAACCGCTGCGAAACCGAAGATGGTGCTGCCATCTAGCGAACAACATTGCCTTGGTGCAGGTGTGCGGGCTCTGACTGCTTTCTGGTTGCAAATAGTGTTCACCTTATCATGTGAAGTTGTTATTTTGTCATTTACTTCACTGTTTGTGGTATTATGCATGCCTGTGATGACGAAGTCATGTGGTGATGTAGTGCTTATGGCATCAGATTTTCAATCACTCAGTCATGTTTTTAACTTTGAAACAGGCTGCTGTCTAGTAAGAACTTTGGGCCAGCTGTTGCATGTGTTGTCAAGTAATATAATTTAGTAACAGCCAAGGGGTGGAGATGCTTTGCAGTTTGCATCATCCTGGAGAGGCGCAGCACTCTTTACCTCCGTGCGTATTGTGGAGTGACTGCAAAAGTTGGTTTGTTATTGTGAGAATAGAATAGATATTTGTGCAAATGGATATATTATATATGTGCAGAGAATTTTTTCCTGTGGAAGTCGATGCATACTGTCAGCTGAATGCCATTGAGCCGGCCATTGTGCCTGATGAGGTAATTTGATTACAACTGTTTGTCTTATTCAAGTTTTCTGTTCATATGCACAATTTTTTGTTCAGCATCATTCCATATTTTCATCATCATCATCGACAACCGTGCGCTCAATGCCCGTTGGTGTCTGACGCCATTCTTACTATCGCTGCCCACCGCTGCCTATCTAGGGCAGCGTGGCTTAACT
>Ga0209367_1001801_pt1 | contig 27247 bp, 21 predicted proteins | sample WorMetLIZISLAND2_FD_187412 | JGI IMG/M metagenome (GOLD analysis project Ga0209367, IMG submission 187412) | Marine gutless worms symbiont microbial communities from Max Planck institute for Marine Microbiology, Germany - Olavius geniculatus... ...
GATCCCCACTATCGATATGATGATTATCCTCATTATGAGGCTTTCCGGAATCCGGCTACGCAGAACCAAATCATGGGGACTCGAAGACATCGCCTTAAATTAATCCTTTAAATGGTAGATAGACCCGAAGAAATATGACAATAATTGAAGAAAACGTCAATCCAAATATCGCTGGACGGGAGCCTGAATTTAAAAGCAAATAAACATCCATCAAAACGAAAATGACAAAAACCCATTTATACCAGCCGTCGGCAGTCCAGAATGAAAACACAATGAGGGGCAAGATTAAGATCATGAAATTGGCGAGATAGTGGGGATTGCTGTATGTGCCAAAGGGCATTCTAAACAATTTTACAGCCGCAAATTGCCAGCCGACTGAAAAACACCATAGGATGGGAAGTAGTTTATAAACCCGTAAGCCGATTGGTTTCTGGTTTAGGCAATGAATAGTAAAAAGAACAAAAATTGCCCTTAAAATATAAACAAAATGCTTTGTACGGATTTGTTGAGTTGAAAACAAAAAACTTGCAACCAGTAGGTAAAATAATATACCTAACGTTGCCCAGTAGCTAAAAGGAATTTCCTTTAGTCTATATTCTCCCAACAGAAGATTTATTACTACGAAACCAGCACCGATTTCAATAAAAACAACCACACCACCTCGGTTAAGCGCAAAGAAAGAGAAAAAAGCACCTATTAAAGATCCTAAAAGCCAGTACTCACTGGTGAAAATTACTTTTAATGTTTCTAGTGTTGATCGAGACACATAGTCCTCGCCTTATATTCATCGAAAAGAGAAAAGTATTCGTTAAATGATTATGTTACTCGAGAAATATTAGGATATTGGATGAAGGCTGTAAAAATGCAGAGTACAAAAATATACTTTAAGTTTGCACGTTAACTAATAAACTTCTTATAGGGCATCAAAGCCGATCATATATTGCCGAATCAAGATATTTGAGCTTAGAGTTGTTTTTCACCAACTACAAATTAAAATTTAGGACTTTCTTTCTATTTTTTTGTAAACAGGCTTCTCTAAAACAGCTAATAATGTCCCGATAATGAAAGCTAAGCTATAGAGTGAATATTTAGAATAAAATGGAAAAGTCAAGCCCGCATGAATTACCCAACTTAACAACATCACTATTAGGCACTGAACTAGTATTCTCCCATTCCGGTGAGGTGTATTGAAAGTAAATTTAATCGCTCTAACAAAAAGAAGTAAAAATCCTCCAAAAAGCAGAACTGCAGCAATAATACCATTTTCGTATAGAATCTCTAAAAAATGCATATGAGGAAATATTTGATGGCTCAACCCGGGTGACAAATATTTCAGGTAAAATAAACGATAGCTTCCAATTCCATTTCCTATTATCCATGTCAATACCGAATTATCTTTGAGCATGTTCAGCGCATCTTGCCATCTCTTAAGCCTTCCTTCTTCGGACCAGGTATCAATAAAATTTTCAAAACGGGAATAAACGCCACCATAGTCTAAGAAAAGTATTGCTGCAGTGAGAACGCATAGCAATGAAAGATAGATCCACTTTTTTCGGCTCTTATTCAAAGAAAGAATGCCAAAAATAGTCCCTACCGTTAATGCGATGAATGCAGGACGTGATTCAATAGATAAAAGCAAATCTGCGTTGATCAATATGACTGGTACGAATAAATAGCGGTACCACCTTTTCATACTCATGATCGCGAATGCGAAAATCGGCAATGAAAGCATCGTAAAAACAGAAAGGTAATGCGCATTAGTAAATGTCCCATATTTCATCTTGAAAACATAATAAGCGGTACTTTGCCAACAAACCGCAATGGCCACGACGCCAAAAAAGAAATTTATCGACCAGCCTTCTAGTTTCTTTTCGCTTAAGCAATGAATTGTGAGTACGACAATCAGCATTCGAATTATGTTCGCCATCCATCTGTAATACGAGATCTGAAAATGAAAGATAACGCTAATGCAAAGTAGGTAGGCACATGTGGCAATAACAAGCCAATAACTGTTCGGCAAGTGTTTCAGCTGATACTCTTTAGCTAAAATGTTAATAATCAATATAACAAAACAAGCTTCGATAAATACGACAACTCCTCCGCGATTAAGTGCGTAGAATGTAAAGAAAGCTCCGCACAAAGATACAATCAGCCAATATTTGCTAGTAAAAATGTCTTTGAGCATATACAAATTTTGCTGGAACGTGGTCATTCTAATATTTATCATCTTTGAAAATAAAAAACCAGATCAAGTGATTATCAAGTTCTATGATATGTTTTGTTCTTTAATGCTACTAATAAAGATTTGCATATTTCGATTTCAGTGATATTGTCATGAAAATCCTCACTTACCTTTCATCCCGAAAACAGTTCTCAGCGTCTTAGTAAGAATATGTAGATCCATCAATAGCGACATCTTTTCAATATAAAAGAGTTCATACTGAAGAGCTTCAAGTCCATACGGAACTGCATAGCATCCATGTACTTGTGCCCATCCAGTTAATCCGGGCTTTACGTTGTACCTTAGCTCATAAAATGGTATTTTTTTTGAAAATGAGTTTGCAAAATGCTCTCTTATTGGCCTTGGACCAACAAAACTGAGTTCTCCCTTTAATATGTTTAGTAATTGTGGAAGTTCGTCTGTACGCGTTTTTCTCAGAATTTTTCCAAGCCTTGTCACCCTTTTGTCATTTTCCGCTGAGTGTACGGGTCCATTTTCTTTTTCCGCGTCCTTGACCATAGTTCTGAATTTGTAACAATTAAAGGGCTTTCGGTCCATCCCCAAACGAACCTGCTTATATATAGCAGGTCCTGAGGATTCGAGTTTAATGCAAACGGCAGCAAGTAGCATCAAGGGTAATGTAGAAATCCCAATTAGTAATGCAACCGCCACATCAAAAAACCGTTTAAGTTTCAAATATCTTCGGTTTGGAGCACCTTGAAAACCGGGATTGCTCATAAACCAGCGTCCATCAATGTGCCTTAATGGCACTTTGCCAGTACTGGTCTGATATAGCTCCGTTAAATCCTCGACCCTTTTCCGGTATTTAAATCTAAAATCAATGATTTGTCGAATCTCATCATTGGTTAACGCAAATCCAGTGTCCACTGCTAGCGCTTGTACCATATTTCTGCGTATTAGTTCATTCACGTTTGCAGCGATATTCATATCAGTGTTTTCAACCCACATACATTCTTTTTTAGGACTGTCTACAATACAAACCTGGCGAACCTCATATTCGGCATGTTGATCATTATTAATTTCCTCGATAAATGATGAGATTATATCACCGCGACCTATCAGCGCTATTTTAATTCGATTTTTGCCGCTTCTAATAATCTTTAAAAGAATGCGCCTCCAAGTATATAGCAGAAAAGATAAAATCACCAGATGAAATAAAAGTACTGTTCTTCCAACTAAATATTTTGGCACAAAAAAAAGAATTGCGGCAGCAAAAACACCCCCAATTATAGTACCCCATGTTATGTGAAAAAATTTTCTAATGCCGTTTGTATTTTGAAAAGGTGAATATAGACCAATTGCGTACAGCGCAATAGGATGAACAAAGACAAAAATCATATTGACCACGTGAAGCCTTTGCCAAGCAAATTGAGGAGAAAACTGTCCAGTTTCGATCAATATCCTAATGTTGTATGCAAAAAATAAAGAAAAAAAAATGAGAATTAAATCGCCAAGCAGCAATTTATACTGAATTTTCTTTTTTATCGTAAAAAAATATTTTTTCAAATTTCTTTCCTAAATTTTGAGGTCTATTCATAACCGGGAAATCTAATGGGTTGGGTTGGCTAAATGTCTAACGGAGGATTAAATTGAAGACTCTTTCGGGGCAAGATCATGATTTGGTATATACAGATTTATCTGTTGTCATTCTGCTGTTGAAAAGGATCATCTAAGTGATAGGTAACACGCCTTAAAAATCCTATCTACTGGGTTTATTTAAAATTCTATACTATAGAATTGCTCTCCAATACTCAAGAACATCACTCAAAGATTCCTTTAGTTCTTTCTTAGGTATCCAACCGGTCAAATTATTGAGCTTTTCATAGTTGTAACGTTGATAAATTATATCAAATTTTCGAACTCTCAACGATTCTGTCACTATTTTTGGTCTAACTTCAGTAAGTTCTAAGAAAGAGTTTAAGACATCTCCAACAGAGATACAATTTCCTGAACAGACATTAAATACTTGTCCAAAACTATTGGAATTGATCACTCTCCAGTACGCACTAACTGCATCTCTTACATCAATAAAATCGCGTTTGGGTTCAAGGTTTCCAACTTTTAATGCATTTGTAGGTTGATGCTTTTCTATCTCTACTATTTGCTTAGCAATTGCAGAGCATACATAATCACTAGATTGACCAGGACCTATAAGATTGGAGGATCGTACCCTTACAATATTGATTCCATAATTGCGGTAATATTGAAAACTTAGTAAATCTTGTGAGACTTTGCTGTTGCCATAAAAAGAAATGGGTGCCAAAGGAGCCGTTTCATCAATGCACGAGTTAATCTCATTTACGATCCCGTACTCTGCAACAGAGCCGGTCACCAATACTTTGGCTGATTGTCGGCCCTTATCTTTTAGAGCCTCAAACAAGTTAATGGTTCCTAATACATTAGTATTATATATCTCTTTATAGTTTCCACGATTACAAGCTGCTAAGTGAAAAATATATTCAGGAGAGAATTTTTCCAGAAGTTTTTTTACTTCATCATACTTGGTAAAATCAACCTTCATTACCGCTACATTGTGAATATCAAACTCTGTACTTCTTGAAGTACCGATTATAGGAATACCCCGATCGACGTTTGACAGAAATTCAACTAAATGTATTCCTGTAAAACCCGTAATACCCGTTATGAGTATACCCTTCATATGAATCTGTCTTTGTTGTGTTCGAATTCATCAAGAGCCAACTGATAATCTTCCGGTGTCCCTATATCGCGCCAATAACCATCGAAATTAAAAGCCCTAACCTGCTCATTATTTTTTATAAGGCGTTTAATTAAATCGGGAAAGTCGAGAGTTTCACCTTTATCGATATACTTTATCACAGAAGAATTAAAGGAATAAATCCCCATGCTTACCTTGTAAGAGTAATGTGGTTTTTCTATATAATCTTTTATTTTTGTACCGTCATCTAATTCTAAAACACCTAAATTGATATTTATGTCTTTGTTGCACGTTGCTACCGTTGCTATAGAATTTGTAGATATATGGAACTTCATAAAAGCTGAATAGTCAAAAGTCGTGAGAATATCTCCATTCATAACAATAAAATCATTACTAAGATCGTTAACTAAAGCAATGGGTCCAGCTGTTCCAAGTGGACGGTCCTCTTTTGAATAGGAAATCTGAGTATTCCACTTTTGTCCGTCTCCAAAATAAGCTTGAATGAGTTGATGTAAATAACCGACCGCAAATGTGATTCTATGAACACCAAACTTTTGAAGTTGTTTTACTATAATCTCAAGAATGGGATATTCACCTACAGGCATTAGAGGCTTAGGTAATATAGTCGAATACGGTCTCAACCGCGACCCTTTCCCTCCTGCAAGAATTATGGCCTGGCTAATATTATTTAGCATATTTAATCCTTATTTCAATTCGTCATATATTATACATGTCAATCTTGTAGTGATTTAAGTTCCCTTCAATAAATTCCATAGTGCTTAACAGCCCATCTGTTAAAGAAGTTAAAGGCTCCCAGTCGATTAACTTTTTTGCTTTAGAATTGTTACAGATCAGTGCCATTACCTCACTATCTTTTGGTCGGGTTCGCGAAGCATCCTCGACTATTTCGGGACTAATTCCTGCTAATTTCGATATGAGCTTAGCAAGCTCTCGAATGTTTATACCTTTCCCGTACCCAACATTTATCGTTTCACCAACAGCTCGTTCATTTTTCGCGATATTTACAAATCCTCTTACCGTATCCTTAACAAATGTTAAATCCCTAACAGGGGCTAAAGAGCCTAGTTTGATTTTCTTTCTCCCAGATAAAACTTGGGTAGCGACTGTAGGAATGACTGCTCTAGCAGATTGTCTTGGCCCATATGTGTTAAAGGGCCTTATGATCGTTACAGGCAAGCCAAAAGATCGGCCGTAACTTTCAGCCAACATGTCAGCGGCTATTTTGGTAGCGGAATACGGGGATTGTCCCTGAAGGGGATGATTTTCATCTATCGGTGTGTAGAGTGCAGTTCCATATGTTTCCGATGTGGAGGTCTGGACAACTTTTTCAACGCCGGCTTTCAATGAGGCTTCTAAAATATTAAGTGTACCCTTTATATTCGTATCAACATAGCTTTCAGGACTCCTATACGAATATGGTATGCCAATAAGGGCCGCTAAATGAAAGATCACATGGCATCCCTTCACAGTCTTTTCAACAAAATAGGGATCCCGAATGTCTCCTAAAATTACCTCTATCGAATTCTTGGCCTGCTCTGAAAGTAGTTCAAGGTTGCCCCATTCGTTACGAGAATTATATTTAACTAAAGCCGAGACCCTTGCTCCTACGTTAAGTGTCTCTTCAACAAGATGACTACCAATAAACCCCCCGGCCCCTGTTATCAAAACTTTTTTTCCACTTAGCATAATCCTTTCTCCAGGTAAATCTTACCGAGCACGAGTTTTTAGGCTTTAATTGTATCGCTTCTCGCCATTAAGTCGATATAAACTTCATAAAGCTTTCTGCTCATCTTTTTTGGGTCCCAGTCGGGACTGACGACGCCTGCTTTTCCCCATAGTCTCGATTGAAAATCATCTAAATTGTTAAGTAGCATGCGCAGTCGCTCGGCCATGGTCTTTGAATCGCCAATTGGTACAATATAACCCGTTTCACCGTCTTTAAGTAGCTCCCTTGCGCCATCAACTTCAAACGTTACAACCGGTAGTCCCAAAAGAACCATTTGAGCCAATACTTGGGGCAATCCTTCCCCAAAAGAGGTAAAGATGCCTGCATCCCATGCCATCATTAAAGATTCGAGATCATCTCGATATCCTAAGATTTTCACATAATTTTCAAGACCCATTTGATTAATTTGACGCAAGATATCCTTTTGGAGTGGTCCTCGCCCAACAAAAAAAGTCCTCACCCTTGGATGGGTTTTTCTTAAATCATCGATCATCTCCAATGCATGCACGTGGCCTTTGCCTCGGATAAACCGGGAGACTAGTCCTATAGCAAAATGATCTTTCTCAAGTCCGAATTCGGAACGTTTTTTGATTCTGATTTCTTTTTTCTTTTTGTACGCCTCGACAAAGGGTCGAAATTCCATGGCTGGATATACAATACTATAATTGGAGTTAAGAATGATTTTTGCCTTGATGTACCTGTTTAAAATATCTCGTCCGACGAAAATGTAATAATCAGTCAACTTGGATAAAATGATCTCGATATGTCTATTTACCAGCCGAGCAATAGGGCTGTAAACTTCGTTAAAGGTACAACCATATATGTGGTGAACAATGATCTTTATGCCTGAGAGCCTTCCAATCACACGGCCAATGACCCCTGGTTTTGCATAATTGGTATGAAGCAGTGCAAATTTCTCACGACGAAATACTCGCCGGAGTTCCAAGCATGTTTTTAGATCTCCCAGTAAATTAATAGATCTACGAAAAGCGGGTAAACATATCCATTCAATTCCCTTCAATCCTAATATGGAATCTTTGTCAACATCTGGACCAGTCACAAGATAGATTTTGACTGGCATAGTGCCTAAATAATCCAGAAATACCCTTAAACTTGCCGTTCCTCCCCCGCCCTTAAGAAATGTATGCGCCAAAATACAAATTTTGGGATAGGAAGAGTGATCTTCTGGTTGCCGTCCTTGTGGCAAATATTTTCGAACGTAATTAGATACGATGGTTTGCCTCAATCGTGCACACTTATCTGGCTACTGTCATTCTTAATAACATTCTCAACCTTGAAGGCAAAAAACGATATACCATCAAAAACGGTAGTATTAAAATAAGTTTGATCCTTCCAAAGTCCTTCATTATTTTGTATTGGAATATGATACTTGAAATTACATAATCTGCTCTTTTCCTCGATTCAAAAAACTGATTCTTATGCAGTCTTTTTATTAAAAGTGGTGTGGAAATTTTGTATAGTTTCCCACCATTTGCTACGTGTCGGCTAAACATATCCCAATCAAACAAATTCTTTCGAAAGTTACTATATCCACCAATTTGCAGAAGGGCTTCTCTACGTAAAAATGCCGAAGAGTGTTTCATGGGATTAAAGTAGCAAATCTGCTTAGTTATTTCAGAAAACAAAATTTCAGATCGATCAACATGTGCGAATGAACCCAAATCGATGTTCTGGTTATTTCTTATTCTTATAACATCGCTTGTTATGGCTGCGTTAGCCTTTGCCTTCTTCATGAACTCCAACTGAATAGAAAACCTCTCAGGGAGAGACATATCATCGGCATCTTGAATTGCTACATACTCGCCTTTTGCCTGATCCAGAGCAAAATTTAGTGCCTTTCCACGACCTAATCTCCCGGATCGAAAAAAAATTATCCTCGGGTCTTTAATACTCTCAATTATATCTGCAGTTCGGTCAGAAGATCCGTCATCAATAATAATATATTCGAAATCAGTACAGCTTTGTTCTAAAATACTTTGTATCGCTTTGAAAACGTAATCCTCCGCGTTGAAAGCAGTGGTAATAACACTAATCAACGGCTCATCTTTGTATGGCAGATTCAATTTTTACCTGTCTATCACTTACTATCTAACATACTCCGCATCCACAATTCAAGGACCACAAATTGCCATATAACAGGATAAGGGATCAAGTCATTGTAAAAGCCACTGCGGAGTTTATGCAGCGCGGCAACTTCAAATAGACCACGGTTTTTTACGGACTCCTTAGATAGAGCATCCTCGACTATATCTCTAAGTCCGCTTTTCATCCACTGACCCATTGGAAACTCAAAGCCATGTTTTGACTGATTAACTACATGATCAGGTATAATATCAGAAAGTGATTCCACCAAGAGTTTTTTGGGATAACCCCATTTCTTTTCCCATCCCTCAGGCAGGCTGCATATAAATTCAATCAATTTATGATCAACAAAAGGTACCCGAACTTCAAGGGAATGAGCCATGCTCATTACATCAGTATCGCGCAACAACCGCCATGTCATATAAGAATTCATCTCAAGGAGACTGACCATATACCACGGATTGGAATCGCAGCTAACATATTGCATTAACAGTTCTTCAACAACCTCGTGGCCTGACTCCGAGTTTAGAACATGAAGCATCTCCTTTGAATACATAGACTTCTTTTCCTTGGGCCACAAAAGTAATCTAGCAAGACAATATAATCCAATAGTAGAATTGACATCAGGCAACTTGTCGATTTTTCTTTTTGCCCCCGCGCCCATCCATGGCATTTTGAAACAGCCAATGATCTTTATTATTAGATCTCGTAAAGAGACGGGTAATGCTTTCCAAACACTTATTGCCCTGATACTAGCGGGAATCACATTAAAAGAGCCATATCCACCGAATATTTCATCCCCTCCCAGGCCTGAAATGGCGACCGTAACTCCACCAGATTTGGCAGCCTTGGAAACAAAATAACTATTAATTCCATCGAAACTGGGATGATCCATATGTCTGATTATGTCATCGATTTGATAAGCAACATCGCGTTCAGATATGATCACCTCCCTGTGTTCGGTTCCGAATTGTTGTGCTGTTTTTCGGGCTGTATCGAGCTCATTAAACTGTGTAGATACATCGGAGAAACCAACTGAGAAGGTTTTAATCGGCTCACTTGTTAGTGAAGACATCAAGCCGACTATTGCAGCGGAGTCAATCCCACCACTCAAAAAGGCTCCCAATGGAACATCACTTATCTGGTGTGAAGAAACCGTATCCTCAAGTATTTGGCGGGTCATAGGGACTATATCCTGAACGGAGATATTACTAGATCCACAATCCGGAAAGTCCCAGTATTTCCAGATTGACTTTGCAGGCCCTCTAATGCTTAGCACGTGGGCAGGCATTAGAGCATTGACTCCTTTGAATAGGGTGTTTGGCTGGGGGACATAACCGAAAGAAAGATATAGGTCGAGGGAACGAAAATCAATCTCCGGGTAAAAAATCCTTGAAGAAACGAGGGATCGCAACTCCGAGGAGAACAAAAACATTCCATTGTATTGAATATAATAAACCGGCTTTATACCAAGTCTATCCCTGGCTAAATAAAATAGGTTGTTCCTCGAATCATACAAAGCAAAACAGTACATTCCCCTTAAATGTTTGAGACAGTCTATCCCAAACTCCTCAAAAAGGTGAACCATGATCTCAATATCCGTATTCGACCGAAACTGGTGGCCGTTCCTAATCAACCATTCCTTCTTATTCCGGAAATTATAAATCTCACCATTGCAAACCACCCAGATGGTTTCGTCTTCGTTGGGCATGGGTTGATGCCCTTTTTCACTGATATCGATGATGCTCAATCGTCTCATTCCCAAACAATGCGGTCCGAAACTCTTGTATCCCCAATCATCCGGGCCCCGGTGGACCATCGAATCACACATTCTCTCAACAATTTTCAGATTTTCGGTCTCTGGAAAACTTGAATTAATTATTCCACAGATTCCACACATCACAAACCTTTATAAATAATTGATTACAGATTTCACTCAAATAGAGTTAGAACAAACACTCGCTGTCCAAATTAAATCCCGCTGAAGTTAAAACTGTTCTTAAAGGGAATTTCTGCGGCTTGGGAAAACACCAACGTATTAGTGGGGATTTCTACGCCATACCGGGGGAAAAACCATCCGGCAGGTTTTTTCTCATTCTTGCCTTTGTATACCCTCATTTTTGATGGAACGTTGAAAACAGGTTTCAAATTTAATCTATCACCGCTTGCCGTTTCAAAAACAAGATCTTCTCCGTCAACACGGTTTATTAAGACATCTGGAGATAGGTGAAAAAAAGTCTCCACAATATGATTCCCCGCACCTTTGATTGAATCATGAATAATCATTTCTTTCCGATATAAATCAAATATGCGTTCGATTACAAGTGTCCTGTTAATCCGCTGGTATCCATAAAGCTCTACTCTTATTCTCGAAAAATCCGAACTCTCTTCAATGGTTACCTGCGGAGGACGTTGAAAATAATCTCTAATCATAACTTGGGCAAATCCATTGAGGCCATGAGTGACATACGGCTCATAGCCGTCAATAGAAATTGAGTTATGCGCCCTTACGCTCCTGGAATATTGCCCTAATGTCGTTTTTTTATAAGTTGGTCTGCCCACATCAACTAAAACCGGAGATTCTTTCCAGTGAAAAACAAATCCGCCTAAGTCTGAGTGCCCGTGAGACCACTGCGGCACATAACCCAAGGGATTGACATAAAGAAAAAACATATAATAACGGTTTTCATACTTATAACAACCCGAGTCCGGATACGAAACAATCTTACCAGCTCTGGAGAAAAAATCATTCTGTTTGGAAATATCAGATCGGACCGGATCTTTCGTTTCAATAAAGAGAGAATGCCATCCTCGCAAACTTCTACAGGAAGGTCTTTCAATCTCACCAAAAATTCTGCTGCCAACCTCTGTCACTCCCAAATGAAAGTCAGGTCTAAAATCAGGAGAGACGTCTCCAATTAGCGGCAGCTTTCCACAGCCCAGCAAAAATCTGGAATATGCAAATATCCCTCTTACACTGTCCCATATCTCACCGCCAAATTTTTTTTGCCCGGTTGCCATTGCAAACCAAAGGGCCTCAAGATAGGATCGACAAATCAGCAAGTGGTAGTGTGAAGATCCCTCTCGCAAGAAACCCGAAGGCGTAAACATATTGCGAATTTCATGAGTTAATATTTCTCGCCCCAAGGAAACGACGCGGTCCATCCCCAAAATTGAGCCCGCTATAAAAAGCGCCCGGCCGTTGTTGATTAAGTGGTTGTTGGTGGATGAGCCACGAAATTCGAGATTAGACGCCAATACCGAAAGTTGGTCTTTAATGCTGCTGTAAGTTTTTAGCACAAACGAATCTGCATCTTTACCTAATTTTTTGATGATGCTAAGAAAAATCGTCCAGTTGGTGACGCGTTCAGAAATCGAGTAACTGTCCCAGCCAAATCCCTCTTTCACTAATGATCTTTCATCAATCCAATTTGATATAATTTTCATGAGTTCCCATAAGTTTGAGCCCGATGGGAACTCTGCCAAGATCGGCAGTATCCATCCGAATCGATGTAGGGAAAGTGTGTCCTCCATATCCTCGAAACGCATATCCCATATCAGATTGTTTTTTAAATTCAGGTGTCTTGTAGCCAACGAAATTTCAGACAAAGTCGCAGCCTGGGGGTTCAAATTGATTTCCACAGGTAACGAAAATTCCTCTTTCATTGGCTTCGCATGGTTGTCGACAACATCGTGATCTGCAAATCTGGAATTTAGCAATTTCAGGTATCGCTTATCAAGGCTACGACGATCCTGCTGCCGCAAGAAATCCAGTTTTAAAAGGGTGATTGGTGAGCTTGTGCCGTATCTGACCAGAAAGCGGGTGTAGTTGGTGAATTCCTTGCGCTGTATCGGTGAATCTGCTATCTCCAGTAATTTTCTTAATGACCTGTGTAACATCATATTGGCAAAGAAATTATTTTAGAATATTAAACCTTTGGCAAAGGTGAGACAGCGCAAGTCGTCCTTTCATAAATCGGTGCGCCGTTTGCTTCAATTAAGATAATGACGCCAACAAAATCACTACCAATTCGAATCACTTTCATATCCTGAATCTATTAATATCTGGCCTCCAGATATCTTGAATAATCTCTTGGTCCGATCATCAAAATACTCCTTCCATTCCCCTGGTGTTCCTTTTCGAAATGTAGATACTGACCGCCCTTTCTTTTTTAGATTTTTATTCAGTCCTTCTTTAAAATGATTTGCATATCGGTTTCTCTGTCTTTCTATTACCTTTTTTATTTCTCTCGATTGTATCTGATATCCATAAAAAGAATATATATTTTCCAACACTGCATATACATCATTTTTCAGTTTTTCGTAGGTTACTATTCTTGTGTTATGAGAACTCTTTTTAGCTCTTTCGAGCCAGCCCGAAATCCAATCCGCATAATACTGGACTACTGTTAGGGTGTCACCCGGTATCGGTGTAATCATAGATTCATAGAGTTGATCATTTTGCGGCAGTCCTTTCAAACGTTTATAGTCCCAATGGGTGGGTTTCGCAAGCACGTGGAAATAGCGGCTGATCAACATATCTCTTAAATCGCGAATCTGAACGACGGTTTTTATATTCAAATCATCCAGAATCTTAAAGTTATCTTGATGTGGATTTAAATGTAACTTTAGAAAAGATAATCGGTTTTCAGGGGCGCAGGTCAGCATTTCCGGGCTTACATCGTGCACATTTTTCAATGTTACATATCGAGGGAATGCCCTTAAACTGCTTTTATTAAGCTGGACCATACCCGGTGTATTTGAAAGCAATTGTTCCAACCATGTCGTTCCGGATTTTGGTAGGCCCGCTATAAAAATGAGATGGTCGTCATAGTGAATTCTTCCACTTGAAGTCAATCTATCTGAGGAGAGATCCTCCAACAAGTCATTCCATCCACGCGTATAAATCAAAAAGACAACTTTCTGAACCCACAGGGGCATCAAGTTTAACACTTTTCTTACTTCGGCTTGATGCATCTAAATCCTTCCATACTATTCGCCCGCATCATTTTAGCGAGGAATCTAAATAGAAATATTTTCTGATTAGTGGATTCTGATCCCTTTAGAGCTGAAACATAACGCCAACTAATTTGATTGTCGTACATAAGATTGACTTGGAATGCTGCAGAGGTCTTGACGTAAAGGAAAACAAAGTGTTTATACGGATTTCTTCATAGTTATTTTACTTCAACGCTTAGCCGCTCGATAATAGTTTAGACCACCGGATGAGTGCTTGATCCAAGCACCAATAAGACCTTAAAAACTGCTTTAAACCGACAATTTTTCTTCTTTTCAGCTCAATTAAATTTCTAACAGTTTTTTCAAATTCCTCAGGGGAATAGACTTTGTAATAAAATTGTTCGAAACCGATTAAAGGACTCATAAACATCTGATCGCTAAAAGCCGGAACAATAATATCACAACCGAACACCAATGCCTCCAACGAGGTGGTCGTTGTTCCGGCTAAGACGATACTTGCCTTCTGTAGAAGTTCGTGAATCGGCTGGTTTTTTATCTCATATCCGTAGGTGTTGCAATTAATATTCAACTCATCCAGGATTTCTTCTATCGGCATTGAGGGATGCCCCTTCAGCCATATTTTAAATGTTTGCGCGCCGGAAAAAACGGAACTAACCAAGTAAATTAAGGAAGCGGTTTCGCGTCGCTTAATTGAACCCGCGAGTAATAAAATTGGTATTTCATCTTTCAAATATTTTTCATTTTTTAAGTACTGGTCTAAATACAATTGTCTAATCGCTTCGACTTTAGTCAGATTTGGGTAATTCTGTTGCCGCATCATTTCATATGGAATATCACCATTACAAGCCAATGTTTTTGGTAACGGCAAGTAAGTTGCTTTTTCGGCATCTCCCATTTCACTAGGATGGTGAAAATAAAAGAAATAATTCTTCGATATAACCGTGTGCTGAAACCCTATAGTATTTAGATTTTCTAATTTTATGCGAGCCGCCGCATTCAGGGCTTTTTCCCAAGCTTGCATTTCGGCATAATATATACAATGAGTCGCTTTGCGGAAAAGTTGAAATACCTTCTTGTATATTTCAAAATAGATAATACCCTCGATGCCTCTTTTCCCGACAAAGGAATGTCGCCAGATGGAGTGTATAAGGATGTCCGCTTCCGGAATGCTTAAATTTCCACTTAATACACCACCTTTAACTTTCCAGCTCAAAACAATGTATTTGAAAATTTGTTTTAACCAAGCGTAAATCGAATTCACGACCACCCGAATCGTAAAAAATTCCTCGATGAAAAACAGCGTTTCGCCTTTGGCTGCAAATCTCCTTCCCAGTTTAATCGCGTCATTATATGACCAACCATCAATTATGACATACATAAGAAGCCAAATGATCGGTTTATGTATTTGTAATAGCTTTTTCTGTAAAGCCGCAGCGAATCGGTTCTTAAATACTCCTTGTTGGGCTGCCTCCTTATCAACAGCAGGGAAGTAACTGACGAAAAGAACGGGATCTTCCTGCAATTTACGATGCCCAAAATGACCCATTACTTTTCTTGCTCGCAGGCCTCTGTAATAATTTCGCGACAGGATTGCCATTGAATAAGCAAGGTCGCCAAAAATACCCATATGGCCTAGATATTTTTTGGCTTGTTCTTTGCGGGAACGCGTCGATAAACCGCAGGTCTTGATGGTTCTGACCGCGACTCCGTATTTCGCGCCTATTCTTTTTGTAATCTTAACGATATGACTTTTATCAATTGCGACGCAGCAGACCTGGTATTTTCCTGATTCCAGTTGCGCAGCGATGGTCTGAGCCTGCGCAATCCGCAAAAAGAGGTCTGTCTTAAAGGTATTCTTCTCTGAAAGAAGAGAAAACCACCAAGTACTGACCTCTTTACGCGGCGTGAGAAACCATTCTTTCAAGGTTCTATTCCAAGCCTTGTAGTCACCAAGATTCGCAGACCATTTCACGACTTTCTTTCTGATTTCATCGACTTCCTTATCGATTAATCTGGCTGAATCTAGTAGATCTATTTTCATCTTACGTTGATTCAACGAGGTGCATATATCCTCAACCGCATGAATTGTATACCAATTAGAGGTCAGCGGTAAAATTGAAATCTTGCGAGTTTCAATCCCTTGCAAGCTTTTTTGAATACCATCAGACCGGATTGGTCGATCAAATATCAATAAAGTATTTACCATTTAAAAACTCAGGTTATTGCAACATTTTGGCTGCCAGTCTTTCAGGATCCGGCGATGTTCAGGTTTTGCGAATATGAAGGTATTCCACCACCAGCGAATCTCCTTTCATCAATTCAGCAACAAACAATAAATCTTCCTTCGTATCAACGCTGTAAGTTTTATAATCTGAATATATCATCTTAACGTCAAAACCGTGCTCCAATACCCGCAGCATGTCGATCGATTCAGATTTCTCAAGCGGCGTCATTTCCAATTCATTAAATTTCAACAAAAAATCCCTTTGGAAAGGAATAATGCATACTTGTTTGAACATCGGCCCATTGTGAATTCCCTTTTTCCGCGTGGGAATCGGTTCGCGCGAAAAGTAGAGGGCATTGTTTTCCGTATCCACAACCACTTTAATTTCATTGGGATCTTCATGCTCTTTTTCGCTCCTGAGGGGGGCCATTAGATTACTAACCAAAATTTCGGAATTTGTCAGAAAAGGTTCAACTGCCAGGTCAATCATTTGCGGAAGTACCATCGGCTCATCGCCCTGGATCATGACAACGATGTCAAGCTTTTTATTTTTTTCAGCTTCGATTTTCAACATCGCCTCAGCCGTTCTATCCGAAGCGCGTTCGTGCTTAATACTAGTCATAACCACCGGGGCTCCAATTGATTTCGCATAATTCTGAATCTCCTGATCGCAGGTTGCAATGTAAATTTGATCTAGGATTTTGCTCATTTTACTTCTAAAGAAAACATGCCCGACCATCGGAACACCTTGAATGTCGGCCAACGGCTTGCCCCGCAAACGCGTCGAATCCATGCGAGCTGGAATGATACCAACGATTTCCATAGTAAGAGGCCTCCTTTCCTATTCGTAGAATTGCCATTCTTGAGCCAACTTGATTGTTGGATTTTCTTTGCTACCAGATTTTTGCCGGCTATTCTCCCCCTGCGACGGTTAAAATGCTTCCGGTAACAAACGAACTGTTTTCAGTGGCTAGAAAATATATCGTGCGTGCGATTTCACGCGGCTCGGCAAGCCTTTTCATTGGAATTTGATCGATCCTTTTAGCGAGATCCTTCTGAAGGTTGCGTTTGTGAAACTTTGTATTGGTTACACCAACTCTTATGGCATTTACCAGCACATTATAAGGTGCGCCAGCTTTCGCGAATAGAATGGTCATGGTTTCCAAGGCCGATTTAGAAATCGTATACGGCGCCGATTTTGGATTTCCTCCATATTTGACGCCAATACTGCTAATATTAACGATCCTGCCGTAATTTCTATTTTTCATGTTTTCCATAGCCAGTTGAGAAAGAATAAAGGGAGAGGTCAAATTGACGGCCATTACGTAATCAAAATCTTCTTGATTAATATCTTCAATCCTTTCAGCGATGGCGAATGTACCCGCATTGTTTACTAAAACATCTATTCTACCTTTTATCTCAAGACATTTTTCAAAAACCATTCTGGCGTTTTTCGGATAGGATAGGTCGCTTTGAAGAAGGCATATTCTATTCGAATTATTATCTTGTAGGCTTCTAGTCGACCGATTATAATGTGCAAACACAAAGAAGCCCTTATCCAAGAAAAGCTTGGTCGTTGCCTGGCCGATCTCGCCGTTGGCTCCGGTGATAAGCACGGTTTTACGATCCACAGCACTTTCTCCACACATCATAATTCTCTTTCCCGATAATATCACCATAAACATCACACGTACGGCATGGTAAAAATTTCCTGTTTTTTGCTGAAAGAAGTCTACGCGCCTTTTGGTACTTATCACATTTCCATAGCTGCCATATACTAGTATCCTTCAAATTACCCAAGACATATTTCTTACCCCAGTCGTGAGGGCAAAGTATCATATCACCGTTCAGATCGATTAGCGTTTGATAAAATGGATAGAAACATTTTCGGTGCAAAGGTAATTGTTCAACTTTGTTTTCATATACGGCTTGATAACGTTTCGCAAATACTAAATTGGTTCGATTTGAAATTATCATGCCGTAGTCACCGCTAGTTTCATCATAATATCTGCGCTTGATGATAAATTGATCGGCAGACAGATTCAGTCTCGTTCTCAATTCCTCGAATTCCTGCAGCGCGCTGGGACCATCGTATACGCTAATGCATATCGTATCAAGACCTCTGTGAAATAATTCCACAAGCTTTGATGGATTTCTTTTTATGATGTCGCCATTGCTCACAATTTCTAAATGCGATACCGGCAAAAAGTCTTTGGTTAGAGCGACAAGGGTGGGTAGTTCTTTGTTCATAAACGGCTCGCAAAAAGCTGAAAAAAGAATGGTACCGGTATAGTCAATCTGCTGCAGTTCCATCATCGTCTTCCTATATAAATCGATACTTATACCAATATATCTTTTCTTATAAAAATCCGGATCGGAAACCGGACAAAAAATACAGCTACGGTTACACGTTCCGAAAATATTAAACTCGACCAGGGTAAATATGGGCACGCCATCGATTAATCTTATCTTATCTTTCGCTTCCAATATTTCTTTTTTGCGCAGGACGCTATTGTCCGCTAATATATAGTTGTTTTGATTCGGTATCATTGAGGGGAGTCCTTCTTCTATATTATAGTTCGATAAAAATTAGCTACGCGAATATCAGCTCAACATCTCCAATAAACCGAGATAAATAAAGCGATTTTACCTCAGGGCTGAAGTGGTCGACGTTGGCATTTTTTTTCCGACGATATGAATCTACCGCAAAAGAACAATAAATTTAATTAAGAATATGTGGTCGATTCGTCTAAAATTGGTTTTTGATCAGCATTCGACTGGAGTGCCAGATAATGGGTATATCTTCCCTTTTTTTCTGAAAGGGTTCGGTGGTTGCCTTCATCGACAACCATTCCATTTTCAATGATGACAATCTTGTCTGAATTTTTAATGGTTGACAATCGATGGGCAATAACAATGACCGTTTTTTTCTTTTGAATTTCTCGAATGGAACGCTGTATTAATTCTTCTGATTCGCTATCCAACGAACTGGTAGCCTCGTCCAGAATCAATATTTCCGGATCGCGGATCAAAGCCCGCGCTAAAGATATTCTTTGTTTCTGTCCACCAGAAAGCTTAATGCCTCTGTTTCCAACCACTGTATCGTATTTTTCGGGTAATTTGGTTATGAAATCGTGGGCATATGCCATTTTGGCCGCGTCGTAGACTTTGCCGTCGTCCGCATTTTTATTGCCATATAAGATATTGTTATACACGGTGTTGTTAAATAGATAGGGATCCTGGTCCACAACCCCAACCAACTTGTGCCAATCCTTGGGATTAATATCCTTGAGCAGTTTACCATCCACCTTGATGAAGCCTCGGCTCGGATCGTGATGCCTCAAAATTAGATCGACAAGGGTTGTTTTACCGCCGCCAGAAGCACCTATCAATGCGACCGTCGAAAATTTCTCGATGAGAATGTTGATGTTCTTGAGTACATCTTCCTCGCCTTCGGGATATCTAAAAAATACGTTTTCGATTTGTATATTCCGGTCGAATTTCTTAATCGATTTGGACCCTCTTGGCAGATAGTGTTTGTTGTCCCGCTCAATGATTTCCTGTAGTTTGGCAAAATGAGGCAGCAATTCATTAATCTGCAGATAATTGTTAATGATCAATTTGACTTTGGGAATCAACTGGCTGAAAATGAATAGAAAGACCACCAGCGAAACAAGTGAAATGCCTAATACTTTAAAGGCAAAGACTAGTATCATGATCATCAACACAAAAGCGAAGGGTTCCAGCATAAAAGTCGCCAGAATTTTGTTCAGCATGATCTTGATCTGGACTATTCTGTATTTTCCAATAGTTTTTCTAAAATCATCGATATGATTTTTCTCATTGTTGAATGCTTTGAGAATCTTTATACCCGACAGGGTATCGTGCAAAAAGGAGTTTATTTCATCGGTTAGATACTTTTCCTGCGAGCCTTGATTATACACCTTTTGAAATCGGGGATAAATGAAAAAATAGGACACCGCCGCCAGTGCCATCGTTACAGCCGTCAGGGGCAATGATATCAGGCAATTAATGGTTATATAGGCACAGGCAAAAACACCTCCTTTGGTCATCATCAGGACAAAATCTATCAAGGCTCCGGCGTTGTTGGCCGAAACGTAAATGGTCGAAACCAGATCCCCCGGCCGATTCCGATAATAAAAACTAAGCGGCAATTCCATAAGATTGTTGAAAGCCTTATCTCTCAGTTCAAATATCATGGTGGCACTTAATACTCTCGATAGATACTGCTGCAATGCAACCAAAATGTATTTACTCAACATGACGGTCGTAAAAATAATAATCAGACTCATAAAACCGTATTGAATGTTGAAAAATTCGAATAGATATTTAGTATATCTTATAAAGAAGTTGTTGGTCTCTGCATCAGTCATAGACTGCAAAATCGGCATTAACATTCCGATTCCAAAACCCTCAAATAAGGTTGCCACCATCAGAATCGATATATTGGCAATTAACAGTTTTTTGTGGGTGCGCAAATGCCCCAATGCAGTCTGAATATTTTTTTTTAACATGGTTTTAGACATATAAGACAGGATCAATCCTCAATGACATAAACATTGAAATCGGCATAATCAGTTGGGCCTTTGGCACCCGGTTCCCTGACTTTGACTTGAAAATTATATTTCCCTTGATGTAGAGGAATCCAGTTAAAAACATTCGATTCGCTCCAAGCCTGCGCAATCGTCCAAGCCATCACGCCCTTGTGCTCCATCCAAAATTCATACTCACATCGCCTATTGCTCGATACTTTCGCGGTCCAAGTTATCATTCTCCCGAGTCTCTGGGGTCCTTTCACATTCGGCTCGAAGCTCTTGACCCAAGGGTAAATTAAGAACCCGTTCAACACCATTTTATCAATCCACCCTTTTGAATCATTTTTGACAACCACTCGAATGTCATACGCTCCACCCCGCTCAGGTCGCCAAACAAAGTTATTCGAATCGCTAAAATCCTTTATCTTTTCAAATTCACTACCATGCTTGTAGTCATTACGCTTAATCCAAAATTCATAGAGGCATTCTTCGCAGCTACTAACTTCAGCATTCCACGTGATCTCTGATTGAACTCTCTGCGGGGATATTTTATTAGCCCACAAATTATTTAATCCCCTTGAATTACCCACTCGACTTATTTCTTTTTCCTGGTTCCGCGTGACAAATTTCCCATAAGCCAAATGCTCATCAAACTCTATCTGTTTCCCCTTGTTAACCGATATCAACGCAAAACTCCTATTTAGAAAAACAATGGGTAGGCCACTTAGATCCATTGCCATTGACTCGAACGACCTATCTCTTCTTCCGATAAACTTTTCCAGAACGAAAAAATTCGCTCCAATCTCCCTAAGTGATTTAATGTAGTTTTCTTTGTCTTTGATATCTAAAGCCTTCAAAATGGTATCATGTTTTTTCCATGCAATGTATTTAGGGTTTTTCGAACTTAAGTACCACGGGCCATCTTCCGGTGTAAAAATAACCGGGTGTTTAGTAGTATACCTTAGCCAAGTAGGTCCAATAAAGGTCGCTTGAATATCTATATTTTTCACGATGTAGCTGACCAATTGATAAATATCAGCATTGACTTGGTTAATAGAGTATGCGCTGATTGTAAACGGCAAGGAAGCACCAACCCGTCGGCTAATTCTATTAATTTTATCCTTGACCTTAAATTTCGAGTAGCTATTAGCATATGTGTTTTTAATTGGTTCATACAGCAAAAATATCACAGCAAGAGCAAAAGCGCCAAAAACAATTTTTTCCGAATACCTCACCTTTACGGACCTAATAAAATCTGATAACTCGGGATAAGTGCTAATTAATGAGAAAAATGAAAAGAAATAAATCCATTTCAAATTTCTGTTCAAGGCCACAAATTTTAATGTCCCCTCTGAGAAAAGCCAATAATCAATAACCCGAATTAAAAATGTTGACAAAACTAGAATACCGCCTGATAGCAAAAAGAATTTAGTGAAACGATTTAGTTTTCGCCAAAATAGTAAACAACAGACTGCGGCCCCAAACAATATATTGTAATTTCTAATATAATCGAAGTCACTTTGCAATGTGTAAGTGAATACAGAATATGGTGAAAAGACATATTGATATTCATCAAAAAACCCTTTTTTAAATAGATCCCACCCCTGATCGGACAAAACCACACTGCTAGAACTTACCCAATTGATGAAGGAAATCGAGTATCCACATGTCGCAATAAGGATTATAATCCCGGTCAGTACGCCTTTTTTAAATTTCTCAGTTCTTTTTCCTTTCCATGAAAATATCAGATAGCCAGCTAATATTGCAGATAAACCTGGTCCAATAAAAGAAAGCGGGTGAACCCACACAATGCATGACATTAGAACAGCGAGCAGGTAAATTCCCCATGGTTTTTCTTTGAGTCTGAAATATAATATTAAATTTAGTAGATATAAGACAAAGCCAATACTTTTCCCACTGGTTCCGATTACCGGAAAAAAAGCAAATATGTCACCGGTTGAAAATTTGAGTGTAGAGAAGGAGAAAAGAATTGCAACCAAGATCGCAAAGGTAGGACTTTTGGTCATCCTGCAAGAAAGCTCGAATAAAAGAGACATGCCGATCAACAATAAAATGGCGTTTAGAAATGAGAAATATGATTCAAAGCTAGAAAAAAATTTTAGTATGAATCTATGGAATTTAACCTCTATGAGAAGCTGCTCCAAAGGCATTTCAGACAGAAAAGGATCCTTCGAATACGATGAATTATCCATGCCGGCATATATTATATTAACTTTCTGTCCCATATCCCAGCCAACCGCGGAATCGTATACACCGATTGGGTAATGGGCCCAGAAGGATATAACCGAGATCATAATGAATATAATGTAAACTAATATGCGCTTTGTAAAAACACGAGCCATTTACACAATAATTTCATATCGTTGAAAAAGATTGTCACTTTAATGCGGTCGAATAGGTATTGGCCATCTTTCTTGTTATATATACCCTAATTCCAATAGCGTTTTGTGAATACTTGGCATAATTAAGTCAACATCGTCAAGTGAGAGAGCCCGCTGCCAGCGTCCGACGCTTGCCGCATTGACATACTCCGAAATGCTAGATCTCAGATGATCGGTAATCTGCAGTTTGAGGAAATCATATATCATTTCCATCGTCTCGACAGGTTTCATCACAACATCTTCATATTTTACTCGAATAGAGCATTCAGGCTTCAACAGCGCTAGATCCCGATAGGCCGCTTCAGTGCATCGTTTCCATTGAATGCTACAAATTTCAACTAGCGAATGAGAATTGATAAGTTCTTCCATGTCGTCAAACTTTGGCCCCCACCATTTGACATGTTTTTTGCCGGTCAATATTTTTTCCAGCTTCCATTTTAGCTGTCGTTCTACAAAAAAGGGAATCTCTTTAATCGGAAATGATCTGGTCTTTATGATATAGCTGTAATCCGCCGTCGATTGCCATATATCCCGAAGGGATCACACAGCATCCCGTCCATCTCTCACAATATGAATAATTGGGCTATTGGGAAATATTGCGTGAATGTAGGCAATCCTCATTGAATTATGCACATTTTTGTCGACTATCCGCTTCCACTTTCGCCTGGCTGATGCCTTATAAAAATAACTGCGAATATAATTTCGAGTTGCCGGCGTTATATCCGAGGGCGAAAGTGTCATTCCGAATCTACTATGATTGCCATGACACCATACCCTTTCGACTTCATATGAGCCACCCTCATTAGATGGATGAAGCCTCAAGAGATCACGTAGCATTTTTGTTCCAGATCGAGGTGCACCGACCACAAGAATCGGTTCCAGATATGTCATTGACTTAATTTACGATACTCCTTCTCGTTACCTATTATTTTCTTCAAACGATACCTCTGGACAATAAAACTTACGCAAGGCGAAGTAGCATGCGACGGCGAGAATGCATTGAAAGGCCAGACCCAAGAAGTGGACGGCAAAACTTATCTGGATAGCCTGGTTTGAATCAAATCCCAGCAGCACCATACCAAAAGTATTTACTAATTCAAACGATCCGATACTGCTCAGCGTGTGGATCGGCAAGAGGGTACTCAGATTGTTCAAACTCAAAAGGAAAATTACGGGAAAGATCGATAACTTGATTCCGAAAGCCTGGTATGAGAAATAGATATTGATGGTGTTAAAAAAAATAACAAAAATCGCCAGAATAGTAACCGGCGGCAACATTTTTAGGTCGTATTGGATAAATGCACGCAAACCGGCAATGGTCCTTGAGAACAAGTTGTCACGGTTTTCCCCGTTTACTGAGCCGCCGAACCTAAGAATGAAGCCGATCAAAACACTGACAAAAATTAAAACCAAGAAGATAAATGCTGCCCCTTTATTCTTCCCAAATTCAACATAAAAATGATGAACATGAATCCCTCCGGCTACTGAAATAGCCATTAGGATAAGCAGTAATAATACCCTCACAAAATTATACAAAAATAAAGAATTTAGGGAATGGGAAAGGGAAATAAATGTATACTTCTGAATAAAATATGGATAGGTCAAATGGCCGATTCCGAATGGGAATAGGGAAGAAATAAAATTATATACCCCAGTTATGTTGAAAAGTATCCCGACGGGTAAAACTTTTTTCTGCTGAAGAAGTATTCTATACGTATACGCCCTTAAAATATAAGCTGCCAAAGTTGATAAAAAAATAATTACCGCCGGCAAAAAATAAAAAGCTGAAATCTCGAATTGCCTGAGGTTTACTTTTTTAAATAATACTATAAATATAGCGATAGTGACGGCACCCGCAAAAATTCTGCTCATCCTCTGCCGCATCTGCATGTTGCTTGCCATGTCAGTCGCTTTTAGTTTTCAACTCTCTGAATTTCTCACCGATGATCCGTCGCATCAATGCCAAAACAGTCGAAAAGGCCCGAAGATAGTTTTCCAGATTCCTATTGAGGCGTAACATGATGAGAAGCTGTCGCGGCCTTAAATAGAGACGCAAGTAAGCCTTTCTTTGTAATCGGGATAGTTCTTGCGCGGTAAATCCGTAAGGGACAAAGCTCATTTTATCACTGTAGGCAGTCACGTTGGCGGACTGCCGATAGACCGTACCGAAATGATCCGCGATTTCATCCATTTCCGATCCGCGATTTAAATAGGCGATGTTAAAAGACGCTGCAAAAAACGGAAGGTTTTCAGAAAACGCAATCGTACGGTTTAAAGAGGCGCGGGTTTCGGAAGGAAATCCCAGGATAAAAAATCCTTTTACAGCAATTCTGAGAGAACAGGCCCAATGAACGACTTTTTTTAGGTGATCCAGGTCGATATTTTTTTTAATGAAACCCATCATCCGATGGTCGCCGGTTTCCACTCCCACACCCAGATACCAGCATCCGGCGGCCTTCATTTTTTTTAACAATTCAAAATCCAATGAATTGACATGAGTAATGCATTTCCACGTGAATTTCAATTTCTTTTCGAGAATCAAGTTGCATAGCTCTTTGATTCGCTTTTTGTCTACCGTGAAGCAATCATCTGAAAAATGGATCTCCTTTACGCCAAATTTAGATATCAGCCTCTCGATTTCTGAAATAATCCGCTCAGGAGAATGGGCTCTAAATCGATTCCCCATTATTCTGACGCAATATATACAGGCAAAAGGGCAGCCCCGGCTTGTAAGGACGTATCCGACAGGTCTTCGTCGATAGGTGAATGCTTGCGGAAAATAATGATTCAGCGGAGGCAGCAGATCAAGGGCTGGCATCGGAAGATCGTCAAGCGTTCGAATCGGAAGCCGGGCTGACGTTTTATTTAGTTTACCGCTTTTAAAGTATACAATACCTTTAACGTCTTTAATGCGGGTTCTGTTCTGGAAATATCGAACGAATTCAAGAATCGTCTCCTCCCCTTCTCCGATTACGCCAACATCAAATAAGCCGCACTGCATGGCATCTTCCCGGAAAATTGTAACATGCGGGCCACCCAGCAGAAGGGGGATGTTAAAAATTGACTTAATAACGCTGGCTAATTTTTTGACATCCTCGAATAAGATACTAGCCGATGTGATCCCGATGATATCTGCTTGATACGCTTTGATTTCTTCGACAATTTCATCAATCGAAAGCCTCAGCACATATGCGTCAACAATTTTTACATGAATTTGGTTCTCTCTTAGCACAGCTGCCAAATAGCACAGCCCCAGCGGTGGATTATAGGCACCGACCTGCCTAAAATCGCCCCATGTACTACCGCTGAAAAATGGGGGATGTATTAGAAGAACCTTCAAATTTCGGAAAATTTCTATATAGCTGAATAAAATGATTAATTGTTTTTTTAATTTTTTAAAAGCAATCTTGTTAAATCATTGCAGGTTATGAATTCGAAACCACTAGATACCAAGAAATATAACAAACCCTCGATCCGTTTTTCTAAATAATTGCCGGTTTTTTGGTAGTAGAGTAATTTTTTCCAATAGGAGCAATATAATGCTAATTCAGATGGTTTTTTGATTATGTCAAAGGAATGGAAATAAAGAACAATAATTTCATTTTTAGCAATTAACAGTTTTCCAATAATATTTAGTGGAATGTATAAAATCATCGCCGGACGGAAACATATATTTCCCATTATTTTTGAAATCGGAAGCACGATAAACGAACCATCAATTCGTTTGATTTCATTGCCATTACCAGCAAAATATTTGAAATATTTTTTGGTTTCCTCCAAGAGATTAGAGCCCGCACGAAAACCAATACTCCGAAAACCTTTGACCTTTAGGCCTTTATCTCTAAAAATGTTATAAGAATGCTTGACATAATCCCGAATGTTTTGTTCCACGAACAACGCATTGATGTTGTGTTGGAAATTCCTTTGATAAACGTAGGGATGGTTGGACCCATGTGATGCTATTTCGTGGCCCTGAGCTTGTGCATCATAAATGTCATTAGTTTCGTTTTCCAAAATATCTGAAGTTACGAAGAGCGTTCCTTTAATCCCAAGATGGGTTAACAGTGTTGTAACCCTAGCTACATTGTTTCTTACTCGGTACAAGTTTTCGATATCAAATGTGACTAGGGCTTTTCGCATTTTAAGTATATATTCTCAAATATATGTTTATCCCTCTATTGTTTTAATTCGGGTCTATCTACCATTTAAAGGATTAATTTAAGGCGATGTCTTCGAGTCCCCATGATTTGGTTCTGCGTAGCCGGATTCCGGAAAGCCTCATAATGAGGATAATCATCATATCGATAGTGGGGATC
>Ga0209367_1001803_pt1 | contig 27237 bp, 20 predicted proteins | sample WorMetLIZISLAND2_FD_187412 | JGI IMG/M metagenome (GOLD analysis project Ga0209367, IMG submission 187412) | Marine gutless worms symbiont microbial communities from Max Planck institute for Marine Microbiology, Germany - Olavius geniculatus... ...
TCTCGTAAATCATAGTGTCACTTTCCTGTTTTAGCTTATGCAGAATTTATTTCTTTTGTTTAACTGAGCAGTTGTGCAATAATGAACATGTCATTTTAGCAGCATTTAGTTTTATGCATGATATTTGCATCAGTAGCTGAAGATTAAATGAAAAAGTTAGAATAGGCCTATAGGCCTACCTCCCCCTGTACAACAGTGTCATACTTACTTACTGACTTACTTACTTACTACCCGACTGGTACCCGGGTACCCGCTAAGCTACCCGGTCGGGTACCCGGGTAACGAATTACCCGATAACGGCAGCCCTAGAAATATGACATTGTTGCGTGTCACACGTTTGAGTAGTTTATATATGCGAGTATGCTGAAATGACTGGGCAGATCGAGCCGCGGCCGCCTAGAGTATCGCCTACGCGTTAATCGATTGACGTTTGAACGGAAGTAGAATTATGGCGCTGTCTGCTGTGTCACGTGACCTGTCCTTTCGTCTACTCCAGGCAGGCGTATATAGTCGGCCTTGGCCTCGACCTTTTGCGGCTGGCTTCCAGGAAGCCCGACCAGACTGCAACAGCGTCCGCGTGCTTTCGACAAACTGCAAGCCGATCTAAATACGTAATGTGCACGGCGCTGATGTACGATCGTGGCAGAGAGTAGGTTTACGACCTACACTTCGCGTAAACGAATTTCACGCTAATCAGCTTCAGCGTAGTGAGTGACGACACAATTTAGTTCGAGATTGTTCTTTTTCAAGTAGTTCATACGCACGTGAAACAACTGCTACTTTTTGTTATCGGCCAATTTTATTACCGGAGACTTTCTGTTTTAATGTTGTGTGAGCTTTGCAGTTTCGATTTGGTTATTTTTCCGAAACTAGACCGTTCTAAAACGAAAAACATTCCACAGTAACATTGCAAACATTTTGATTTTAGCATGTTGAACACATATTGAAGATTACCGTCGTAATATATAATGCAAAACATATTTGCAAATTGCAACAATTTTCATTTTACATGTAAACCTTAGGCAGTGGCTGATAATATATACAACTTTATTCACCATAATACAATAGTAGCACAGTTTTAAAAAATAAAACAACAAACCTTAACTAAACTTAATTAATAATAATAACAATGAAACTGTCAGTACTCAGTAAGCATAACCATATTAAGCTCAAGCAACGTTCGATAATTTCAGCATTAATTTTAACACTTCATGTCAGTACAATTTCGCTGGGTAATCTGAAATTAAAACACATTCGACATTCGTTTACAATATCACTGTTTGACGTACAAAATAATTTTATTAAAAATCGCATCACCACAAAGTCTAAGCTTCGATAGTCAGTTTTAGTTAATGGACAAACCTCCAGACCATACAGCAGAGCAGGCAGACATTTGCTGTGAACTAGGCGTAGTATTAGGCTACATCTTCGGATGCAGTTCTTCCCAATTTACCAAGAATCGAATTGACTGAGCGGTAAAACGAACGTGTGGTATGGTCCAGAGAACACTTTAGTTCACTCGACCTAACAATGTAGATGCCCGGTACCTTATTTCATTGACCCACGGCAGGTATTGGTTGTTTATATTAGTGCTAGCGCATTTAATGTCATGGCGTGGTCCAATACGCACTGTGCAAGATTTTTTAACGTTTACAGCCATGTCAATCGATAACAGTTCTAGTTCACAGATAGTTTGCAATTCTTGGATAGACGGTGCAAATATTAAAATATCGTCTGCGTATAGCACAATAAAAGAACGTTGTCCAGCATGAAGACGCGTAACCATATCGTCAATATGAATAGCAAATAGGTGAGGAAACAGGACAGAACCTTGTCTCACTCCAAAATCAATTTTGATAAACACAGAAGTTACATCGTTCCATTTAATGCATGTATGACAATCACCAGGCCAGTTTTCCAGAACAGTAAGCAATTCTTCATTAACTGTTGATGCACATTTCTACGTAACGTGGTCTGTCTGTCGTCTGTCTGTCACATTCGTGCACTTTGTCTCAATCGTTCGACGGATTTAAATGCCATTTGGTGGGGTCCAACAACATACGGTGTTAGATGGAATCCCTGGCCCTAGCGAAAGGTGAGCTATGGGGTGGAACTCCCATCATAAACACGTAGTTGTTTTCGGCTTACGAAAAATGATGACTTATGATTCACCAGGTGGCAGCATGGTTCAGCATTTAGCAATTCTGCCTTTTACCAAATTACTTTGGTTTTTGTTTGTCTACGAACCGGCACAGAACAGACAGATAATCCGGGACAGACAGACAGAGGGACGTGCCTTACACTTAATGCACGCACGACCGTATAATGAGGTTCTGTGTGGGAGCTGGCTATAATGATCAAGGCATGGAGATGACAGAGGAACTGCAAGATGCTGATAACAAGAATTGCGCATGCGGTTCGTTGAAGGCCACGTCTTGTAGCGCAATAAAAGTCCAGTCCCCTCTCATGCACAGTAGAGTGGTCAGTGCGTCAATGCGTCAGTGGCAGTGATGTGTCCTCGAAGACAAAGAGCAATGTTCGTGGTCTTGGCCTTGAATACAAAGTTTCTGATAACATCACTGGTCATGGTCAGTAGAGTGGTCAGTCAGTACGCCCGCCTACACACACACACACACACACGGGCGCGCGTTGCATCATCAGACGGCCGTAAAGTACCCAGACTGCACGAGTTGGCGCGAGTCACTCACGGACTCGCTCCAGCCGACCGCATCCAGGACGCTGGCGGCTTGCTATCGACTGACCATCGGTCGCTCGTCGACAAACAATACACGGTCGCCGCCTGCTGCTAATGTATGCCGCCGCGGCAAGGACTAGGAACGGACGAGGGACGAACCATAATGTGGGGAGTGGATGGGAGAACTGACCGGCGACGCCGTGCCCGTGCTGGTTGGTGGCTGGCCGCCGCCGCTGACGGTTGGAATAAAATTTCCGCGAAACGTCAGCAGCACGTCGCGAGGGAGGGAGGTAGGCAGCGCATGGCCGCCGTACAGCTTCCCTTCGATAACCGGTTTAATCGCTTCGCCAGGCGCGGCTGCGGCGTCCTCAACGCGCGGCCACCATGGCCAGATGGCGTCGATCTGCACTCGTCTGACCCGACGCCGAGGTCATTTATTTCGGTCGGTGGGCGGCGGTCAGTATAGCGATGACCGCCGGGTGGTCACGTGAGCCGGCAGCCAATGGCAGGCTGCGCGTGCTGCGTGCTGGCTGCAGGCTTGCACGGCGATGCTGGCGAGCGTCGCGCTGTTAGTGCCGCTGCTCGTCCCTCCCTCCGTCTGTGCATGCGTCCGTCCGGCCTGACGGGACGAAACTCGACGCGCGGGAACTGGACTGCAAGTCGGAAGTGCGCACTGCGATGGCTGCTCAATGCTGACTGTACGGCAGCGAATGACTAAACAACTGACCGCTATCGCCGCGAAAGTGTCGCGAACTGGTACTACTTGGGAACTAGTAGTCCTGACTACTGACATCTGACAGACTGAGGAAACGTCTGCAAGGCAGCTGCGCGGACGTGTGGTCAACCGATGACAAAGCTGTGCCTGCTGCTGGAAAGAAAGCAAATCGATGGCGGTCGGTGCAGGAGGAAAGAACGAGCGAACGGAGAACAAGGGCTGGTGTGTGCCGGCCAGTCGGTTGGTCGTGATCGTGACTGACTGACGGACGCCGTTCAGCTAGTGTAAATCAATGCGGTTTATTGACACAGGAGGCGGCAATGTGCGTCCAGCCGCCGACCGACACTGCACACAGTCGATGCTTGCGCGGCCGCCGCCTTGGTCGGTCGTCCAAGAGAACGAAACGAACGAGAAAACATTTCACGTGTATAACGAGTGCAGTACTGGCGTTGGAGTGTATGGCGACTAGATACAAGAGCGTCTGATTGCGGACGGCAAAGCGCGAGTGCGTGCGTTGCGCTGATTTTCCGGTGGGAGATCGTACAGTTGCGACGTAGTCGTCGGTGCGAACACGCAGTACGCGTTGACTCCGATAGCGAGCGTTCTGTCGACGTAGACACTGCTACTGTAGAGCTGTGCAGTGCTGCATGGGAAACGCTTCACGAGAAGCGTCGGCAGTGCTTTCACGTGTCTATTTCTTGCTGCATGGAAATGTATCTGGCAGATTCGCCCGCCGCTGTCATCTGGCGTCAGACAACGTTTGGAGATAACATTTAAGTGAGACTTGATCACTGTGATAAAAGTATTATATAGGCAGGTTTTAATTTGTGCCGGTATTGTTGGGTACCAACACTTGTTTTGGAAGCGGTACACCATGCCCGGCGTTCTTGTTGTCACGATGGCAGACTGGCAGTGCGCTGTGCAGCACACGTGGCAGATTTTTACGCGCGACTGCACGACGTGCACGTAGTGCTAAACGCGTCTTAGTTATCACAAAGGCATCCGTTCGTCCGTCCGTCACACTATGCAGCCTTATCGAAACGGCGCGAGCTAGGATCACAAAATCTTCACTCTGGGCTGCCACAAATATTCTAGTTTTTTGTAACAAAACTTAGTGCCGCTGTGTGAGGGGATTCCTCTCGAACGAGGGCGTCAAAGAGGGGTATCTCCTAAAAAGTCATTATATTACTGCTGTCGACTCGTCTAGCGTGAAAACGATTTGCAGTTATAGGCACACACTTGCTGCTTATCATAAGAAGCACTGCTGACAAATTTTCCGGGGTATCAACATCAATGATCTTGAACGATCTTGAACCCCAAAATATTGATTTTAGTGATTTTTTTGCGATTTTATGCTGCAGCGCACATTTCAATAGTGAATTGAGACAAAATGGCTGGAGACAGACCACGGTAACCCGCGTATGAAATTGTCAGCATTAGGCCTAAACGTGGATTTTAGTACTTTAAATTTCAGCCTCCTAGCTTCAAGGAGTGCTCCGTATGGAGCCGTCAAGTTTGGGTACCCTTTAAAATGTGCCATTTCTGCTACTTCAGAAAGAGCAATCATAGTTCAAACTGTTCAAAAAAATTCGCCGTGCGAACAAATGTGCACAAAGTTTTGTTACATCCGCCAGGCCTATAGTGACTTACTGACTTACACGTAAATACACATAGTTAGATGTGGCTATGCTTGACGTAGTACGTATGTATGTAATATAGGCTAAACTTGCAGTTCGAAACCTATTACCTCAGTGCTTGTACACTGTTGTTTAGGCATCTGAAAAGGCTTCAGTCTTTCGGCCCACGAAGAACCTACTGTAGTAATTGTCAAAATCTCTTCAGGACGCAACTTAACTTTTGTTGAGTAACTCGCGAATAGTTGACCAGTTACAAACCATGAAGTCTGCATACAACGAACAGTTCAGCGTGTGATGCATCTTGCATGGCCACGTTATCTCAGGGTCGTCTTTTATGATGTTGGTCAAACTAGTTTACGACTGACAAACAGACAGAGCTGTATTTCGCCATTGCTAGGCTGTTCTGCTTGCTCTGTTAGTCGTTTACCGCTTGTACCGGAGCTGCACAGAGTCGGTTTAATGCTTTTGGCTTCTGTACTTTCATTCAGCTGCTGGTCTGCAATAAAGCTGCCACCGGTACTTGGTAGCATCAGCAGAACAGAACAGCACATCTGGGTCCGTATTTCGGTTATACTGCACACTGTACTAACATTTGCATACAGTGCAACTGTAAAAAGTTCAGAAGGTACACTTTATGTTAATGACAATGTGGGTATACTGTAGCTGTGCACCACTTTTGCGACTATTCTGTTTTACTCCTGTTTAAAATGTCTGCTGCGAGGTAACATTCTTTGATCTGTCCGCCCACCAGGCAAACGCTTGAATGGGTCTGATGTTCTCGACTTTTATGTGTTACCAAATTACCACCCATAACCAGGGAACTGTGCAACGTGTTGTCGGCTGCATTCTTTTTTTTCTGTCGAAACGCCTGTACTTTGAAGCAAATGTGCGCTTATACATGCTGTGCAGTACTGTTCTCATTTTAACTCAGTTTCATACGATTAGCCTGGAATTGAGGGGTAGCTTGCAGAATACCGACTATGGCTTGAATGCCTAGTGTGTCTGAGTGGGGCGGTGGTATGTCTGCTGTCAGCACTGAAGGTCATTACTGTTCGTTTTGTTTTGGTGGTGTGACGGTAGGTTGTCGGACTTACGACCAAAAAAATCGAGAGGTCGTCCATGGGTTCGATTCTCGGTAGGCAAGTGGTCACTACTGGGATAGGTGATTGTCAGCAGACAGGTGAACCACCTAGGTATATAACCAACACAAGGGTCAACTCAGCCTTTCATCCCTCCGGGGTAAGTAAACTGAATACCGGCTTGTCTGGCTGGGGTTAAGACGGGGCGCGTTTACCTGTGTCAGGCGGCAGCTAACACTGTGTAGTTTCATATGGCAGGTGATGCTCTGTGATGGGTTTTTCTCTGTCCCTGTCTGTTTTTTTGTCTTTTTTATGCCATGGCGAAAAACGTTTTCATGTAAAGCACTAGGCCTAATTTGCGAAACCATTCGGCTATTTGGGTTCCGTCAACTTGGAACTCTGCAGTGCTGCCATCCTCTATGGGACGGTGCTCACTGTCTCCTTCCCAAGAACTCCGCTATCCGTCTGTGAACCAGGTTTTCCGGATTTTTCAGCCTTGCTTTGTTCGGGGTCTGTGAAGACCTCGACGTGAGGCGTTGTCATGAATGCGGAAAAGTGGGTTAACGAGCGCTGCTATCGACCGCGGTGGCGCGTCGTCCAACAATAAACAGCACGACACCGTTAATGGCGATCGACGCCGCTGCATCGCCAGCCAGAAGAATAATGTATCAAAATTCGGCGAGGCCGAGCACGGCCTGGCCATGGGACCGAGCGGCAGGCAAGGCTGGCCAGCGATGTGTCCATCAGCTGGCCAGCCAGGCTGTGTGGATGGTCGGTCTAGGTCTATCATTAGCGTGCGCTATAGGCCGGTCGCTGATCGCCATTACGGACACGGACGATTCTGAGAAACGCCATAAAACGGACATGGTCGTAAACAGCCCCTCCCAGTTGTCAATCAGAATGGGGCTCTAAGATGACTACCCCTTCCGATGCCAGGGAAGGACGACCGTCTCGGCCACTGGTGGTGGGATGAGGGACGCCGTTCAGTGTGCTGACGCTGTGTCCTGGCTCTGGTAGAGAGGGAAGGAGAGAGAGAGAGAGAGAGGATAGACAGTGTCAGTGGTGCCGGTGCGGTCGATTGTGCGGATCTGGGTCACCCACCGCTTGGAGCCGGACAGACACTGGACGTGGTATGATTGCTTTCGGACTCACTTACAGACAGTGATATTATCAAGGACTTTGTGTTCAAGGTCAAGTCCAATAAAACTCAAGGCCAAAACAAGGACATCGAAAGTCAACTAAAAGTCGTTTCCACAATGACACATTACTGTAAAAGTATTCGATATGCAGTCAAACCGTGTCTTTAATGTTCGAGGTTTTATATGTCAAAAGCTAATGTTAACATCTTTTCAGTTTTGTGCTCAAACAGTGTCGGTATTACCGCTAATAAAAATAATTTATTGAAGTCATCGGCATTCTGGCCGAGGACTTTATATCGAGGCCAAGGTCAAGGCCACTGCTCTTTGTCCTCGAGGCGTCTCGAGGACGAGGCTAAGTCCTCGAGGACACATTACTGCTTATAGAGCACCGTCGCTGTGATGTAGCCACAGTCGTCGACGTCGTAAGACTTTCTCTGATCCCCTGGCTCAGAACATTCCTCTTAGTAGCGCCATTATATCGCTCGGTGTGCTTGCGTGACACGCGACGTCAGTCACGTCCGAAGACAATTTTATTCCGGCTGCTACTCAAAATAGGCTATATCGACTAGCTAAGTGCCGAACGTACGGTACGGCTAGCTACATACAAATAGCCAAGTTGAAACCATGACGGTCATTGATGTCGAATAGCACTTTTATTTTGCAGTCCGTTTAATTAGCTGTCTGTCTTGTACACGGGTGTACCGTAAGTCATAACTCGATAACAGAAATACTAGAGCAAATAATTAAATGTAATTACAATTTTTATACGCACAACAGAATGGGTAATTTTGTCAGTTATTGCATGTTAACCACGGTGGATGATGATAATAGATAAGTTTATAATTATTTCAGCGACGATGTACTGTACGACAGTATATCTCACAGAAATATTATTTTCATGTTTTAAAGGCTGATTACATGGTCTATAAAGTTTTATCATTGAATCAATTCTTGTCGGTTGTGAATAGTGATTTCCAGATATGCAGATGTTTCAACTTTTGTACTGTTCGGAACCGCTTAAATCCATTAAATGTGTGGTTTGTCTGTGATAACATTGCAGTTCGTCGGTCGACTTCTAGAACCGTGTTCGATCCGGTTGCTGTGGATTCTCGACGCCGTTGAGCATGGCCGGATGTGAATTGAACATCGCGCATGCGTTCTGCGCCTCGCCTCCCGCGCACCGGCTGCGTCATGACGTCATGGTGACGTCAGCCGACGACTTCGACCACGCGTCAAGGCGGCGGCACCAGTGCGTCGACGGCGACGACGACTCTGAAGCGGATCGCGGTGGTGGTGTTATCTCGCATTACCGCCTCGTGCCGAGCAGCTTCGGGCCGGGCGGCAGCGAATGGGTGACGCTGAGTAAGTCCGTTCTGCTTCAGCTTGTCGAGCGCATCTGTCAACTGAGCTTCCAGACGGACGGTTTGTCTGCCGCCGCCGCTAGTGCTGCCGCGTGTTCGTCGGCACAGCCTGAGCGCTTTGAGTCCTCGCCGGCTGCCACCTTGACTGACGATCCAGTACATTCGGCGGATGCACCTTCTTCAGTCGTCGAACCCGAACAGCCCGCCGGTCGTGTGTCACCGTTGATCGCAGTAGCATCGTCTAACGACGTCGTCGTTGCTGCGTCAACACCGGCAGACGTCGTCGTCGACGTCTTCAACGCCGAGACCATCGACGAGTTGGCGGCGGCGAATGATGGCAGTAGACAATGCGAAGTCGTTCCGGCGGCATCCATAACGGAGTCGGACAACCCGGGCGTGATGACCGAACCCGTAGAAGAAAAGCTCGGAGCGGACGATCGAACGATGCGGGAGGTGAACTGCAACAACGACGACGACGATGACTGCGAGGTATTCACTGCAGGCGCAGCGCCGATGCACGAGCAGGACGACAAGACGATCGATGATGATTTGACGACGTTGGCCGCGGATGTCGTTGCTCCGTTGGAAGATTCGCTTGTCTCTGATGACGCTGCGCCGGCAGCAGCCAGTGCCCCTTGCAAACGGCCGTCGACGACAACGTCGACCACTTCGTTGCGTACGACGCACGACCGGCGACGTCGCTTGCGTGAGCTCCGTCGTCTGCGCCGACATCGTCATCGTCATCATCATCAGTCCGACGACGAGCAGTCGCTGGACCTGCACGAGCGCTGCAGCCGCGGGGGTCGCATCGCTCGACGTCATCAGCGCTTCGCCGTGCCTCGCCAGCCGCCACCACCTCCGCGCTTTCACGACGAACGTTCTTTTGACGCTACCGGGACCTCCTCCGCTGAGACGTCCGCGGCTTCGATGCGGTTGCCCGCGGTGACTGGTCGTTGCTGTGCCGGACGCCTGTCTCAGCCGTGGAGCGCTCTCAACAAGGTTTTTTTGCTTTTTATTTCCGACTGATCTTAGACAGTTTCACGACTTTTTATATGTTTTACAATATAACTGTACTTTTATTTTAGTTACTATCATTTCACTTTTATTTATAATATTTCAGTTCTTTTTAGTTAATGTGCTAGATTAAACTGACAACTTGTTATCAGGCCGCCCATACATAGTAAGAGTATATTTTCGCTTTGTTTTTCTGCTTTATTTTTATTTTTTAAAATTTTTTCACTTCTTATCCGAAACCGAACAACGGATCAAGCCCAAAATTGACGGAAGAACGACATATACGTGGAAGAAACTGAGGCTAAATTTCAGCCAGATCCGTTGATGGGTTTTGGAGGGAAGGGCATTTTACCACATTTATAATCGACGGCTTGGCGAATAAACAGCCGTGGACCAAAACTCTGCCCCAAATTTCTAGTTCTGTCAAGTTGTCCAGTGCAAATTCATACTGCATTGTATTGTATTGTATTATAAGGTGGTGGTCTGCCAGCTGGTTGACGTCGTGCTTAGTCAGGAGCTGACACCGATAACCACTACCTGGCGAGCATCAACAGCAGCATCCAGGGACAAGCGACGTTCATCGGGGACGACAATCTGGAACCCGGCGATGTCGCCCGAAACGCGCCAGTGTCGGACACCCACCCCGCCGACGCAGTTGTCACCGCCGCCGCCGACTCTGAAGGATCTGACGTCATTGACGGAGCACAGCACGTCGACACTGCTGCACTCGCTGCTGTCTCCCACCATGGCAGCAGCAGCGGCAGCGGCTAAGACGCTGCTGGGTCGTCGACGCTCTGACATGGAGGACGCTGAGGTGGGTGGCGGGGGTGGTTCTCTGTCGTGGACGATGCCGCACCAGTCCTCGTCCTCGAGGCGCCGGCATCACAGCGCTGCCGCGCCGGACACGTTCCGCGCACCGTGGACACCTCCTCCGCACCACGCGCCGCCGCCCCCGTCACAGTCTTTCTTCTGGTACAACGTGCCTCCGTCTCAGGGAAGCTTCTTTCTGCTGCCGACGCTGCCTGACGCCGCTGCAGGTCGTCCGGTCGGGTGCTACGGTTGGATCGGACCCACCCAGACACCAGCCGCACTGCCGCCGTTGCCTGTCACCGCTGACGCGTGTCCGCTCGACTACTGTACACGGACGTTGGACGTTGCCGGTACGTACCCGAACCAGGAAGTGCGTGAGTCAGCAGCTGTGACAGGACGACACCATACATGTAGCAACGTGCTATCGCGACGTGGCGACGATCAGTCCTCGACGCCGCCAGTCTCTCGTCGTCCGTCGGCTGCCCGGCTCAAGTGGGTCGTCGTCAACAAAACCGACGTCTGCTCGTTGTTCGAGTCTCTGGCCTCGTCCATGGTCGTCGACGGGGAGGAGAAACCGATGTCGGATGATGACTGCACGCCGCCGACGACTGAGCCAGAGATCACGGGCACTGAGCCGGGTTCACACGCCGTCAGCGCTTCAGCCGCAGCCGGAGAACCGATGAAGTGGAAGTCAACCTTATTACGACGAGCGCAAGCCGAGGCGCAGACACCACTGAAACACTCGGCTGGGGACGACGCCGGCATCGACGTAGAGAATACGAACCCAAGCTTTGTTTAACGCTGATTGATTATTAATAACGCAACGTTCTGTATGTAGTCTATGTTATAAGTCATGCGCCTGGGTGTTATTTGTGCAATGAAACTGCAGTATATATTTAAACGCGGAAGGCACGCACATTTTATTGTGGAAAATTGGTGGATTATTGCAAAAAGTACGTACACACACTCGCTGTCACTTGAAATGTTGTCGATGCACAACGATTGCTATCTATTAAACATCTTTCTTGCTCTGGCGTAAAGTGTAATATTCGTGTCGTAAAACCTTCTCTTGCGTAAAGTCCAATTTTCTATTTCCTCGTGCGTAACGCGTGTTATCAATTAAACAGATTGTTATTCTGTTTGTTCTAATGAGTTCAGTTAAGCGAATACTTGTATACTACTGATTTTGTTCAGAGCCTCTGCACTGCTTATACGCTTATTGTTTTCTGACGTGCTGCATGGCGGCGTTTGCAGTTACCTTACCGGTGTTAAGTCGCGTACAGAGCGAAGTCACTGAACTGAACTGAACTGAGATGGTTTAGTTTGTGACGAACTGACCAGTGGGCAAGCAGCAATGCATTACAGTAGGCAACGTCTAATAACGGCGTCAGTGATACGTGACTATAGTCACGTACGCGTTAGCCAATGACCAATAGGCTAGCCTTTTGCTGTTCGTTTTTGGTCAGTGTGTTAAAAACTAAACTTTGTCAGTTCAGTTCAGTTCAGTTACGTCGCTCTCCACACACCTTTATACTATGTAACAGTAATATAATATGACATTGTGAGTTTTCGCTGTGAATCTCACTGTCATGAACACCAGACTGTTTTTGTTCCGTTCGAACGCTGCTTTGTATATATTTTCAGTAATGCTCTTCAGTATACTTTTATTTTTAATGTATTATTATAGTTATTATCATTCTTTTGTCCTCACTTTATCGCCGATTTGTCGCATGCGCAAACCGAGCATTTATTTAGTAGCTTCAGCTGGACAAAATTATAACGCTGTTGTATAGGTACGGTACTAGTGTTCGGTTAACTCTTTACCGTAAGTCCATTAATTTACTTTCGCATGTTTCTGTATTTTTCTTAGTCTGCGCTGCGCAAATTTATGAGAAGAATTGCAGCGTTTTATGTCATATTTTAGTTGAGATTGCATGGGCTTTCAAAATTTAGAACCTTTTTGTGGGGGAGGGCGTTCGCCAAACATGCGGAACATGCCGAAAAGCGCCGGCGTCTCCGAGAGATGCAGTTTCGCAATTTTTTTATTTGTTATAAAATATCTTCCGAACGCCACTGCCGCAGAGTGGCATCAGAACTTTTAAGCGATTGATTTTGATTTTGATTTTTTGGCGTAACTTGATGTTTTGTTCCTAGGCCGTGACGTTGTTATGTAGTGCGGATATAATTAATTATTGTTATTGATATAATTATCGAAGATGATGTATAAAATATTACCAGTTACCAATGCCATGAGGCGTCTGAGCGAGCACTTTCGGTGTTATGGATATTAGAAAGCGTGGCCTTTCCTCGCGCTGGTTAGCAATATCTCATGAGGTCTCAAACGGGATTATGTTTCGCACCCTATATACCAGGTATATTGCACAACCTGTAGCTAAGCCAACTGCATGGGCCAATTCCCCAAGAACAAGCAATTAACGAAAACTCTGTATAAATCTATTTTTGTACGAACTATTAACATCTAGCCTGCAGACTGTGGCCGATTCATCTGATTTTATTTTCAGTTAGTTAAGAGTTTGGTGTAAAAGCCCTATTTTAGTTAGAGATTGTCGTAACTAATTATCAAAAAAAAAGTTTTTCGTTCTAAGCGCTTGAATACGAACTGTAGATGAAATCACACAGGTCGTTGTTTCGGCGTTTTGTCTTTGTTAACATGATTTGAACTTGTCTCTTGTCTGGTACTGTTTGTTTTACTTGAACTTTTACGCCAGTCACTGTTTTGTTTTGTTAAAGAATTATTGTTTACTTACCCCGGTAGCTGTTGAAAGTTCTTGCCCATTGGCTGCGTGAAACGCACTTGAAGTCGCGTTTGCGGGCAAAGTGTGTTTGATTCGGTACACAACGCACAAGTTTATTTCTGTATTTGGCAGTAATTTCCGTGTGTATAGAATAGTGTTCTTAACTGTTTGTCGAGGGGCTCCATGTTTTTACACAGACAAGACACATTGTAGCAGGCGTCGGCGATATTTATTGTTTGTAAACTGGATTTAACTTTTCACACGTTTTACTTTTATTTTCGTTGAACATTGCAAATATGGTAATTACACTCTATACACACCGCGAATTATTCTGATTTATGTAACATATTCTTTGCCTTAATTATGACTTTTTATCAGCGTTTTCATAGTTTACAGTAGGCCTATAGCTGCCATTCCGTTCACGCTACATACAAAGTATCGTACATGTACTTTTTATTAAGCCCTAACTAAAATTGTATGCCTACGACTTTTTCTATAAATGATCACTTTTGTAGTGCAAATGATGGAATAGATTATAATATGTACATAAATTATGCCTGCTATAGCGTGTGCCCGCCTTCAAACTATGCAGTAGGGGCCTATCTTGTTAAAGTAGCGAGCGCTGAGCTGTTTTCGTCACTCCCCGACAAGGCAATTTTTTTCTCTAAAACTTAAAAGCAAAATTTTTGTGGCTCAGTGTGAACTGTCTAGAACTTTAGATCTTCATAAATTTTGACCCACAGAAAGTGAAACTTGGCTCACCGGTTGGCATATGCACTGTCGCAACTGGATATAGGCCTATCACACATTGTTACTATTATGGGGTCCTCCTAATAATCCGCATCATAGATATTGTTCGTCCGTAGGTCCGTCCGTCTGCCCGTTTGCCTGTCTACTAACTTGAAAATGGAAAGTCGTAGAAAAAAACTGATTATTGACTAAGGAAAATCACGACTATGGTTACGCAGTGCAATTGTTGCAGAGTGCAGATAAGCCTGCGCATAGCCAGACGGACAGCCGCATTTTGTTCCCACATTGAATCTAGGCTATAGGCTCTAAAGCTCGAGCTCCACTTTCGGATTTTTTGTGTGCATTTGTTGCTAAACGAACATGCTGTAGGCCTACAACAAATCCACTGGCCACTATATCTTGACATGTCAAGTCTTCGAGATGGATGTCTGGCCTATTGCACGACTATTGTCCAATAAGTCCACAACAATTCGGAGTAGTGGAACTTATGGTTAACAGCTTACAATTGCTGAAGAGTTTGAACAGCTGAGCTACTGACTCAGCTTTCAGCATCAGCTGTGACGAAGAGGCGCGGTGAAGTTTTGTATGCGGGTGCGGACAAACGTATCGATTTGGCGTGATTTACGGCATGTGAAAGAGTTCGACAAGAATCGACAAGAAGTTGTGGTAAGCTGATTTATGAGATGACAGGTTTATTACACGGATGCACTAAGCGACTCTTGCGGTTTCTACACACAACTGGTTGGCGTACGTCTGGGTGAAAGAATTACTTGACGATACTTACACGCTCAAGCCGGGCCAAACGTAGATGTCTGCTCTGCCTCTCGCCACAAAAATCCACGACAAAATATATGACTTTGCTTTGACCTTGATACAACTTGATTAGCTAAACGTGGTGGATAATGAAGATCTTTAATTACTTCCGCCAAGGAGGTTATGTTTTGCCGGTTTTTGTTTATCTGTTTGTTTGTCTGTCTGTTATCAAGATAACTCAAAAAAGTTATGGACGGATCTTTCTGAAATTTTGAGGGTATGTCGGGCATGGCACAAACTACCAGTGATTCAATTTTGAGGGTGATCCGGCAGTAATCCTAGTGGATCACTTTGAAATTTCCGTTATCATTGCGTCAACGGGGGCATACGGGAACCGCTGGCAAACCGAAGATGGTGACGCCACCTGGCGAATAGCTTTGCCTTGGCGGAGGTACCTGCACTCTCCGAGTGCTTTCTCTAGTTTACGTTGCAGCTGGCAATAGCTGGGCTGAATACTAGGCTTCTGCATTTCATTTCACAAGGTAACGTAGCAACGGTATTAAGATGAGGTGGGCAAAACTGCTTTACGCTGAGTTTCTTCACTATGTTGCATGTCAGAAGTTATTAAAATTGGCCAATGTTGCACTGAGTTATTGAATAAATAAAAGTGGCGTAGTTTATTGAGACACGGTGTAGTTAAACAATTATGGACCTATAATTAAAAAGATTTCGCACGACGAGCTGTTCGTGTTTTTTGGCAGTTCATATAGACGACCGTTGCGCATATGGTTAAAGAGAGAAAGGTCACTTAAAAGTTTTTATTTCGTCGTGATGCTATAGCAATTTTTAACGGTGCACTGCTGAATATGGGCTCTCAGTATTATTATTGACTATATCGACTGTGAACATTAACTTACTTGAGTTGTACTGCTAGCGGTTAATGAATCCAATACTCATGAAAAAACACAACCAGTGTGGATGTGCATGCATTTTGCCTGTAAATAAACTGACCCTTGTAGGCTGCTTGTGATATAGCCTACACGAAGTTCGACTTTTGCGTGCACATTATTTGGGGTTTACAACTGGTTCGGTATTGACATCGCACTTTTTACGACTGGAGAATGAAGAGATGGCCTAGGCTTATAACATGTTTCAGACGTCAATTTTACTGAATAAGTCGCAATATCACAATAACTTTGTCACCGTTGTAGCTAATTTGCGGAAAAAAATGAAAAAAGAGCCAATGAGTTGACAAAAACTTGTGTGATCGAACGTATTCGAACTGGAACCTATATACCAGGTCAATGTTCACCAGTCACGTCCCACAAGACCACTGAGTCAGCTCACCAGCTATTCTGTAGAAGAAAATGCTTTAAGCCCTAACACTGACTAATGTGCAATAAGTAGGCTCGTGAAAACTCTCGATTTTGGTTGTTTTGATATTTTAGTTTTCTTCCAATCACATGGTAAACTAGCCTGAATTCATTTTTACGCGCGAAAACAGCTACAGTGCATCTTAGCCATCGCAATTCTGTCTGTCCGTCTGTCTGTCACACGGGTGGATCAGTCAAAGACGGTAAAAGCTACGATCACCAAATCTTCACCGTCGGCTGCCTGGAAGACTCTAGTTTCAGGAACCGTAAAACTTTTCCATAATTTCCAATGGGGTCACCTCGAAAGAGGGTGCTAAATGAGAGGGGGGTGGGCAAAATTTGCGATTTTTGGCCAATAAGTCGCTGTATCTCAGTAAAGGTGCGAGATAGGGCCAAGGTTACTATTAATCACTAATAGGAAGTCGTACACTGGCTTTCGATTGGCGCCGAATTCAATGACCTTGAATGACCTTGAACGCCAAAATAGAGGGTTTTATGGATTTTTTGGCGACTTTGGGCTGCGACACAAGTCTATCATTCACAAGGTAGCGCCACGGAACTATCGTTATGCGATCCAAATAGAGAATTTGGTATTTGTATATTCACTTAGCGCGAACAGCCCAATTTTCAGCTAACCTACTGAACCGGAACTGCTGTAATCTTTCGCGCGTCTCGTGAGCATTAGCTCAAATTTCTTGTTGACATTGACAATGTACCAGGTGTGCCCAACACTGTCGCTGATTAATAAACATCCTGCACCTTTACCGTGTAGGCTATAACCTTTGGGATGGGTCGCCGAGTGTAATGCAGTCAATGTTAGACCATAGAGGAAAGACCGAGTATACGTAATCGCCGGTTATCATCGCCTGTATCAATGCACTCTTCGGTCACCTGACTGGTCACTGTATGCAGAAGCCACGTAGACGAATAATAATCCGAGTCGGTAGGGTGTAAGCTTGATTTAAGGCATGCGTCATGGAAACCTGTATGCTGCATAAAGCCGATGTAATCCAAGTTGATGATGGTCACATCTGCGTCCAACTGCATGTCATCTGCTATTTCGCACGAACTGCCACATATGTAAGACGAAGCTTTTGAGTTTAAGAAAACTGAAGCTGGAAGGTTAAAGCATATACTAGTCCTATAAGGCCTACGTACATGACATTGTACCTAAAATTAAGCCTATATGGAGTGGCGTCGTGGCATGGGGGCAGGAGGGACAAATGTTCTCCAAATTTTTTTAATGTGCTCTTGTCAAAAAAGACTTTTGTCCAAAATACGAAATTTGGGGTTTAAAATCCTCTGTTTTCGGACTGGGGTATTTGGAAGCAAAATTGAAATTTTGAGCACTTTTAATGCGTTCTGTCGACAACTTACAGCTGTCTGAAAACTGGTGTTGCATGCGGCTAATCTGCGTTGGGCTCCAGTAGACCAGGTAGGCTTTCAGTTTTCAAGAAATGAACCATTTATTGCTATGGATAACTAAACTTTCGCAAACATTGACCAATTTCATTAAGTTTTTACCGTTTTTATTAAGAAATCCTCAGCTCATTTTCGCATAAATTAGTCATCACTTTAGAATTGTATTTGCTGCATTTGTTTTCGTTATTTGCTTCCACAAGACACCTCCACGCCATCCGAGAAACAGTTAGCCTAAACGGTCACGATATCGGACTTAGACCCAATAATTATATTCAGTCAAATTTGGAGCTTTTGAACAACACCAGAAAATATTCAAACTTAAGTTATATTTATAAACTTACCACAGCGTGCACAGTTCAGTTGGGCTGAGGTAACCTATACTTTCGTGTCAATCGTGTCGCTTTGAACAGACGGGAGCTAGATAGGCTATGTTGGCGCGGCTGTTGATTAGTAGCACAAAGTAGTTACTCGATCTGACCTAAAATGTGCATGCTTTGAGCGCAGTATTACGCTATCTATTTCCCATATATTTCGTGTAATAATTTTATTTTAACAAACTTATTTTACACGATAGGCCTATAGGCTATTTCCATCACCATTGTAGTCATCGGTGCAGTTATCGGTGATAGAAAGCTGATTCTCTTCGGAGACGTCAGACGCTTGACGCCCTCCAGCATCTGCCGGATGTCGAGTACGTGACACCACATCCTGGCTGGAGAAGAAAGCCAAGAAGACCGCGATGTACCTGGTTATGTGACGTTCTGAAAGCGACACGTTTAACTGCTCGGGAGGCCAGGACAGCGGCCGATGATCGTGAATGGTGGAGAGCGCAACGGTCCACCGCCGACTACGCGTTCTGACGATGATGATGATGATGCTATTTGTAGGCCTATTTGTTTTTGTACGACACAGAAGACCTATGGCATATTTTGTTTGGCCACCCAGTCAACTATGGCGGGAGAAACGACAAAAATAAAACTGCACGTCAAAGAGCAGAGTGGCAGATTAAGTTTTACCAAAAATGAACTCAGACGGGGCAATAACAACCAAAAGCTTAGTGAATGTACATTTCTCGAATGAGCTGTGATGAAACTCAGCGTCCAAATGTTCGAATTGATTCTCCTCAAAAACAACGAGAAGTAAACGTTGTTGTCCTATAAGCCATAAAAACGCGCACGTGACGGAATCGTTTATTAATCGATCACTCATTACTGTATGTACACTTTGCTATATCTCGAAGTACTACAGACGCAGTACGCAAAAAGCTTCTGTAATTAGCGCATGCAGTCAATGCCGTGAATTGAGATCAAAGACATAATTATACAGGGTGGGCCAAAAAAGTAAGCTGTTGCACTTTCTCCACATCTTCGCTAAATATTAATCAATTTTCAAAATTTTTTCACCAGTTGACTCTGTAAGAAATTTGCTACTCAGTGGCACGCACACCACACTTATTATGTCGCTACACTTCCTTGTAAAATATAAATATCCAAAAACATACATTATCTACAGATGGATAGAAGTTCTAATGGTAAATGTTTAAAGTATTTAACTTAAGTGTTAATATGTGAGTTATAGTAAGTGTCAAAAACATTATAGGACATATTAAACATTTTTTCAAATAATTTGAACGATTTTACTGTGCACTAATTTTCAATGTACACTAATGCTGATTGACGGCTGCAACCTTGCTCAGTTAACTGCATGAGCATACAGAACAATGTATTTCAATTGTGCGGCCCTACAAGTTGTGCACTATTTTTGAAAGATGAAAACTTACTCCATAGTACATCTAAATCTTTTTGATACTTACTGTAACTTATATTTAATATTTAACTTAAATACTTTAACAATTTACCACTCGACCTTATTACCATCTGCAGATATTGTACGTTTTTGGATATTTATATTTTTCAGGGTAATGTAGCCCACTGAGTAACAAATTTCTTCCAGAGTCTACTGGTAAGAAATTGTGAAAATTGGACAATATTTAGCGAAGATATTGAAAAAGTACAATAGCTTCCTTTTTGGCCCACCCTGTATAGATATAGCAAACAAGCTATAAATTCTTAGATAAAATGGTTTCTGAGCATTAAGAAAACTCTGCTGCTGCTTCTGTACAAACACCGAGATGTCTTCATAATAGGCCTATTATTTGCGGATAATAAGCCCGCCAAGCATAAACTTTAATCTTGATAGCGCAAGTTTCAGTAAAAACACTTGTAGCAACACTTGCAATTTTGATTAAGATTTTAACCTGTGCAGAAACAACCATAAATTACAACATTAATTAGCTTGTGGGTGGTCCATGAAAAGTAAGCCAACGCATTTCATAGCTGATTTTTGTTGACTGAATTTCACAATCCTTTCACTCGCTTATCTAAGAAAATGGCTGTTAAAAATTTAATCACACCTAAAACGTTTCGCTACACTGAAATGTAAATATTAAACATTAACACTTTACAAAGTACTTGAAAATAGTAATGCCACGCTTTGAGAAGTGGCATGCACTCACAGATCACTTTAGATCATTCTGATGCCAGTTTGTTGTTAAACATGCTGAAAATCAAATAACTACGAATTTTTTTCGTCGGTCAATATTTGCTGTAGTTATGACACAAAAGTGGCTTACTTTTTGGACCACTCTTTACAAGTGTTTACAGATAGTCAGTTAGGCCTATATGGCAGCATCATCGTCTTAGTTTCTGCACAAATGAGTCGGTCACAATCCACGTAGGCTATGGCGAAAACTACTGCATATTATTTTATTGGCCCATCACCCATGATTGTGATATTCAAATTTCGTCTTATTAAAACCAATTTCGAAAAAACGTATTTTCTTCACTGAGCAACAAGCTATTGATTATGCCACTTGTTGGTTGTCACACGAATGTGACAGCTTCGCTAGACACAGAGCTATAACAAATTTTAGAGATCGGACATTTTTGTTTAGACAATATTTACAATTATTGTACAGCGAAATACGCGGTTCTAGTGTACAAAGCAGCATGATTCAAGTGCAACTAACATTTAACAAAGAAATGCAACGCACGCCAGGCACCTTTCTGCTACCAGATACATACTAATACTGTACAATAATTAACGTTTGCGTTGCTACAATAATAGTATAATTAAATTACCAGAGTCTATTTCGGCTCAGCAAGCAATACTTGCTGCACATAAACTAGCAAATGCCGCTGCCTCTCTCGCAAAATAATAAAAAATAAGTAGTTTTACAAGCAACGTAAACAATTTGCTGTAATATTCAAATTGGACGCCTTTTTAGTGTTTATATCAGCTAAGAATTCGCATCAAAGTGGTGCAGCGTCAACAAAAGCTATGTTACTTTAAATTCTGTCTGTAATCGGCATTGATATTAAGCCAACTACAGGTCAGTAAGAAATATCGAAAAACAATATTATAGGCCTAGCATAAAAAACACGAAAGACTTGTTTTTGATCAACATAGATGGGCTATTAATTTCTATTTTAAATATAACCATTTGCCAAAAAGCTATTTATTAACGGTAATGATTTTTTCTAATACCGTAACGAACTATAATTGTTTTATAATTGTTTTAACCTTTGCTTTCAGCCCTCTAGTTCTTTACACCTTTTCGGCATAACGAATAAAAAGTAATATATGAATAATACAAAAACAGAAAACTATAACTTGTGCATTCCCGGTCACTTAGTCATAAACTGTTTATTGCCAATTTTCATGGAGAATCGAATATAGTAAGTTTGCTTTCGGATACCAATAGCCCATTTCAAAATTTAAAAAAAATTGTTTTGTTTTTGATTCACATAAATGGAGAGGCGTATATTGGCGTAATTGCTATAATAGGCTAATTGCTGAACAAGTTAATGGTGTTACGTAATGCAAGCGGCTTTTGTCAGTCGATGTTGATATCGTTAAGTAAAAAAGTGCAGCGGATAATGCATGCATCTTGCGGAGGATTGCATCTAAATGATCGTTAGGGGAGTAATCTTAAGCCGAGTTGGATGAGACCGAGCGTGTGAGAGAGAAGTGTGAAACAGTATGGCGTGCAAATGCTAAGATATAGCGACTCAACGGTAGAATGTGTTTCCACTAAATATTCCGGCGAGATGAGATGGTACGTGTAGATCGTTTGTTGGTTCAGTGGCATGGCATCATTCCGAGGTTAGTTACATGACAGCGCACTTTGCCCGCAGCATCTCGCGGCGCAGCTGAGACCGCGACTTGCTGGCGTCCTGCTGCAGTGAAATGTTCCGGCGCTTCTCCAGCTGCAGTAGCTCCTGGAACAGCTCTTTGACGTTGTGGTCGGTCTTGGCCGACGTCTCCATGAAGGCGCACTTCCACTGCTTGGCAAGCGCCGCGCCCTCGGCCGTTGTCACCTCGCGCAGGGAGGCCGTCTCGTCGGACTTGTTGCCGACAAGCATGACGGGAATGTTGGCGATGTCGGCGCCGCGGACCGTGTTGATCTCGGTCCAGATCGGACGCAGCTCGTCCAGCGACTGCCGGCTGACGACCGAGTAGACCAGAATGAACGCGTGACCCTTGCTGATCGACAGGCGCTGCATTGCCGGGAACTGATGGCTACCGGTCGTGTCGGTTATCTGCAGCGTGCATACCTGCACAACAGCGCCTTCCGTCAAACGATAATTGCACCTGAAAAATCGTATGGGACAAAATATAATATATTGCCAATCATCGAACGCGTCTATTCGCCAAAGTCAGACAACAAAAGGTTAGAACCAATAATAATTATTTATAACAAGACGGCGCTCAAAGCTAAGTACTGCCCGTATCGCAGCTGCAGTATTACGCATGTGAAAACACACACACAAAACACGTGACCTTGACCTTTGACCTTCAAATTTTATATAGGCTTTCATAGGCTGTGAAGGTACATGTTCGTGCAAAAATTGCATCAAGCTAAGTGCAGCGGTTCGTGAGCTGTCGCATTAAGAGGGGAAAACTTAGTAGCGAGCAGCGATGACGCTGTAAACGACACCGCCGTCGCTTCCGCGAGCAGTAATAACAAGAAATACAATCAATGAGAACAAGATAACACATAAAAAATCACGGTAAAACTGGAAAGCGATTGAAAACGTTACAGCACGCGATAGGGCCTATAATAAAAGTGCTATAACTGTAATAAACGTAAAACTGGAAAGACAACAGCACACCTGCAACCACAACACCTTCAGCCAGGCAATATGCCATGTGTGATTGACAGCGTCATAAAAATTAAAACATAAATCATTTCAGTTCTTATCAGCTATCACTGTGCCAATATACAATGCCAGCGAAGATTGATTGAAGTATAGCATAAGCAATTTCCAAGATCTGACCTAATCTGACGTGATCTGCGGTGTTCATGCGGACCAGGGGTATGACATAAATAGCTCACGAATAACATAGCCAAGAGCGAATTTGTGGTCAAAATATAAAAAAAACAACCACAAAACAACCACATAAAGTGACCAATAGTTTGCAAGTATAGAGACAAAACCTAGCTAAAATCGCAAAAGCTGACTATCTCCATCTCCATTTATTTCGTTATAATCTGAAATAAAAGAGAAGTAAAAAATCAGTTGAAAACAACGACGTAGCTACCAAAGCCCTACCATCGCCTGCATTTCAAAGCTTATATCAATTTAAGGAAAAGCTGCGTGACAAAACGGACCTGTTTATTACAGCTGATGACCTGTCGATATGTGTCCTCGATGGTCGGCACGTACGTGTCTCGGAAAGTGCCTCGAACGAATCGCAACACGAGCGAGCTCTTCCCGACACCACCCGCGCCGAACACGACGACCCGGTAGTCATTGCTCTGCTCTGGCATTGCGGCGCCCTGTCTGTCACTGCACTGTGATGACGAAGACGCACCTGATCGAACAGTCCTGTACCTGCAGCAGTCAGCAGCAGCAGCAACAACAGCGTCAGCTGAACATCTAGCCACATCGACTGCACGCGTGTGGGATGCTTTGACTGCCTGCTATTAGACAGACAGCACACCAACACCTTGAGACTTGTATAGCCTAATATTCAACCTACGCAATCTCGCGTCTTATTATTTAGCGACAAACAGATAAAACCTGCCTACTCATTGTAAAATAAATAAATCAAACGTGACGCCGCCTCCCTCATTCTGAAACATTTGCTGTTCGTTGGCGATTACTGCAGTGATATTATTTCTAAGCGTTGTTTAATATTTTTGCGAAAAAAGACCGTTCAAAAGTTCTAACTGCCTGAGTCAAGGAGGGTACAGAACTAGAAATTATGACACGAAACGTAACGAGTGATTAAGCCTAATATTTGGAAATTTTAGCGCACGTTTAATTCAACTTTTTTGTTTTAATTTCAATGCAGCAACTGTTTTGCCATGTTTTCTAACGAATGTAACTGATCTACAAAAGAACGTAAAAGTTTCGACCATTAACAGCCAAAGGCTCATCATCAGCATCAGCGTTGTTCACCGACGGCAAAATCCGCATCGTGATGAAATTGGATGCAGCAACAGCAGACGCCGCAGCAAGTATGCAAGTACAGGAAGTGCCTAGGGAAATCAGCATGTGGGCGTTACGTGGTGGCTCAGGTTGCTCGTATTGCATCTTGAGTCTTGGCCGACTTACGCTCAGATGGACATTCAATCCATTGTAAATTAAGTCATCGTCGACGCTGCAAAACAGTATCGCCCCCACGACAGCCGAAACGATATGCCGCCGGCTTGATGCAATACGAACTACGTAGTTGCAGCATTTCCCCAAAAAGTTGTGTACTTCCTGTACTTGCATACTTGCTGCGGCGTCTGCTGTTGCTGCATCCAATTTCATTACGATGCGGATTTTGCCGTAAATATGAGATATGAGAAGAACTTCACGTTGGTTTAGGCTAGCAATTTTCCTACACATAGAAAATTCTTGAAACGTGGTAGTGAAAACACGCATTCCTAACACGTATGTTGTTGAACAAATTTATTAGCCATTTCTTTCTGGCTTATGAACAGCCTACACGATTCGGTCTTTTAAATGCTGTATTCTCAACCGGCAGCATATTGTTTTGGGCTGTGTTTTAAGCTTAAACCAGATTTTTTGAGCCGATCCGGTATATCTAAGTAAAGAACGGTATAAAATTGCGCAAATGTTGCTTTTTGCGTTCTATAGGTCGATTATTCCTGGACTAACTTCGGTCATGTTCACCGTCCAATCATCGTTAAGCCTATGCTGGATGGCTAATGCATCGGGCTGGGCAACGTTTATGCTGCAGACGTGACTAGGCCTGTTTTATGCAGTAGACAGAGAAAATGTCCGTTACTATTTCTGGCATTTCTTTGACAGCGTCATTTCGTCAGACGGCGTAAAGCACGCGACAGCATGGGCGACGCCAGAGAACGAACGCGTGACAGGCTTCCAGTAACGTAGGCCTATGCCGGCCACGGGCTGGAATGATTCCAGCTGCATGGGTGGGCCGGAAACTGACATGCGAGGTCTTCCACCAACGCGATGGACGCTTTTAGAACGACGTCATGCATTTATGACAACCAGCGCGGCGTCGCGGGACAGAAAGTTGCAATGTTCCGACGGTGGAGATTACGAGTACGGCCGGGTGCTCAAAATTTCCATTTTGCTCATAAAATTTCGCTCTTGCCCCTAAACTTCCCCAAAATCGGGGTTTTTAGCACCAAACTTCGCATTTTGGAATGATTGTCAATTTTGCGACAAGATAAATATTTTCTGATAATTTTTCGACAGACTAACATTTAGGGTGGGCAATTATTGCTTCCCCCTGCCTCTCCCCTCCTACGAAGCCACTGACGACAACACCGGCGCGATATCGCGTGGCGTCGACTGCACCGGCAAGAAGCTGTAGTTCAAGTTTCAGCAGCTGTGACGTGTTGCGACGTCATCTCATATGTCCACCGATGATGCCGTGTTCTCCTTTTAATTCACAGCATAAACTTCTGTTAGCGATAACTCAAGCGTAATTCGATCAGCAGCCGCAAAATTCGCACTTCGCCCACGGTGGTGGACGGAATAATTCATAATTGCACGACAGCCACAACGACGACCAAATTATCCGACGGTCACTCGATATTTTCTTCCGTGAAAGTCGGTCAGATAGCATTAAGTTTAGAAACATACCATCCTAGATTTCATATCATAATTTGATAATAATTTAGAACGCCGTTATTTGGTAATAAAAACAGCTATTTTTAGAATAGTCATTATTGTGTAAACCCATATATTTTTTCTTCATCGACATTCAACAATAAATGTGAGTCGCTTTTGGGTGAAACCGCGAACTGAGAAAAACTACGTCATAGCACATCGGCCTACACGTGTTCAACCCCACTGCCGGAAACCTTTCCCATGTTAACAGCCAAACAGCATTTCCGACAGAAAACTAAACAAGTATCTTCAAAAATGTAGCGCAACTGGATAAGAGAGACTGACATGCAGTATATTGGCTTCACTGTCAGGGTTCAGCAGCTGACATGTCAGATTGACACGCGCACGCAGTCACGCACGTCGACGTACGGTAGCCTAAACCGCTGATCTTAGTTACATCCGTAAACATTGGGCCTACTATACAAGGATGGTGACGGCCTGTAGGGACATTTTTACCTCTTGACGCTTTGTAAACAACTTTGTCTTCCGTTTGTCAGATTCGTTCACCGTGTTAAGTTGTTAACCCAAACGGTAGTTAATATATCATTATTGTTCATCTGCATTTGCCACGTGCCCTCGTAAAAATATTGTTTTGAATAGGCCTAAGTGCCATTAACTCAGAGACCCGTTACGCCAGTTTAAGAACGACGACGGAGATCAAGACCGTAGACCTACTTATGCCCACTTTACAAAGCTTCACAAAACGCTGTCTGCGGTTCACTGTATCGACGCTCGAACTCAGTTCAGTGCCACACGCTTGTAACTTATGTCAGACTTAAGCTTAGATAGGCCTAATAACAATCGAAAATCAACGTAATAAATAAGTCGGCATACCTTATACCTGACACACTCACGACCATGATGACCTTGAACGATCTTTCGGTTTGATGACTATAGCAGTAGTAGGCTAATAGTGGCCCAGCAATTATAACACGGACTACATTCTTTTCAGATATTGGCCTTGAAGAAATTTTCAGTTGCTAAAATGATTTATAGACAGTACGTGTCGCTCAGTCATCGGAAATTACGCGGCTGGACAAACTGTACAGGCCTACGTGACTTCCTATTATTACGCAGACGAAGAAACTGTAAAATGGGCGCCGGAAGGAATAACAAGCGTGATAAAACCATACATGCCGGAAACTCGCTTATTGCCGCCTTCGCTTCTAATCCTGCCGATGATAATTAGTTCTATCGCCGTCTGTGCTCGCGCCATAATCGCACGGATGACTCACGCATGCGATGCTTATATAAAAAGAAAAACTGCAGCTTGGGCTTCAGAAGTTCAGAGACCTGCAAAGCAATCACGGACAGTGACAACGAACTTCGCAGCATTTGCGAGGAATCATTCGAAATGGACCGCGAATCTGTTGCCACTACTGCTGCTGAGTTTTCTGTGACTGCCACTCCGCTGCTACTCTCAGCATTCGACGAAGGTCGTTCTTGCTATGTGTGACCTACCACGACTTTGCTCGAACCTACCATGGTCTCATCTCGTCCTACATAACTCTGCTTACTTACATCTGTGTCTGCGGCACAGCTCCCACCTCCACCCACTGTACCGCCTCTGCCAT
>Ga0209367_1001804_pt1 | contig 27234 bp, 23 predicted proteins | sample WorMetLIZISLAND2_FD_187412 | JGI IMG/M metagenome (GOLD analysis project Ga0209367, IMG submission 187412) | Marine gutless worms symbiont microbial communities from Max Planck institute for Marine Microbiology, Germany - Olavius geniculatus... ...
CCAGTAAGACTTTGTAATTCTCTACCGCGTGTAAAAGTTTGGGGGTGCAGCACCCAATAGGGGCCGAAATATGTTCTTCCGAAAAATGCGCTTTAGGTGGGTACGAGTTCACATCGAGATCTCCAAGGTGACTGGACCAAAGTTCACAGGACTTGTTTCGCCTAACGCGGAAGGAATCACGGTGGATAAAGTAAAAATCAGATTTTGAATATCTTCATCCATTTCAGAGATATTCGCCGCCGAACTTCGAAGTCGTCCGAAATCGGGCCAAATTTTGCATGTTTTTGGTCCCTGAAATTTTTTTGGGGTGTGCCCCCCAAAATTTTGGACCGGCATTATAAAATTGGGCCTAGTACTGACCATCGTGCAAAATTTCATGCCGGTCAGCCCACGCATCTCGGAGATCTCGCGTTCAAGAAGAAATAATTAAAACATCTGCGCTAAAACATAAGCCCGCTCCGCAAGTTATCGCTTCCGGGCGGACTAAAAAGCTAAAAAACATGGCAAAAATAAAAAAAACATAAAAACGTTTATACAGGCGAGAGCTAGCTTAGCTATAGCACATTATTAGCTACGGTAATTCTGTCCATCTGTCTTGGTGTCTGTCACGTCCCGGTACTGTTCCAAGACCAGGTGAGATAGAGACTTCGCGTTTTCACACTATGATAGCTTAGAGTCTCTAGTATTCTGTGAGAAAATTTCATGCCGCTGGGTAAAAGAAATCCCCACAAATGACAGGGCGAAAAAGAGGCACCCCCATTAAAAAGGCAATATTTTACAGCTATTGGCTCATCTAAAGTGAAAATGATTGCAAATAGGCACAGACATGCTGGCGACGAGCTTCTTAGGAATGTCAATATCGATGACCTTGCACCTTAAGAATATTGGTTTTTAGTGATTTTTTGGCGATTTTTGGCTGCAAGAGTGAACTGCAACAAAACGGATGGAGATTATCTGCGAACAGGAACTGCTATGGGCTGTCGCGCGTCTCATGAGCATTAGCTCAGATTTCTTGTTTACATCTGTGATAAACTGTCATGTCAGATACTGTACCCGACGCATTTCCCCACCGCTCTTAGACGCACTGTTTAGACGCAAAAATACCGGTTGGCCAAGACGCACTAGACGCAAACGCACCAGACGCATTTTACCGACACCCGGAACCTAACAGTTTTTCAACAGCATTTCACATGGCGATCGACCAAAAACACAGTGCATGCAAAATGTGAAAATAACCTTTGATCTTCAACAAGTGTTCAAGACAGTTAAAATTGTTTGCAAGATTAGTAAAACGTTTTACAGCATCTTTATTTTACATTTTAAGTTTATAACCAGGCCCTGAGGTTGGCGCCACTGCGGGTATTCACCAACGATCAACGTGCAGAGCACGTGTATCAATCACAGCGAAAGATAACACTCCACTAACCTCCAGTGAGAACCACGGTATAAACCCTGTTCTTGTGAATCTCTGTAGTCATTCTGACACTTCATCGAGGGCTAGATAACTCTAACCTTAACCTTTTACCTCCGTTAGATAACTAACGCCACCAGCATTAAGTTTACTAGTGATCATCCGGGAAACTTGGGCTTTTTTACGACTACTAGGAAATTTAGAGTTGTACTCGAGTATCGAATCGAATCGTATCGTATCGTCAACTGTTTGTAGATTCTTTTATACCCATTAAAACCATCATTATATTGCGCACAATGGCGTATGCTTTACATAAAATTTTAAATGCATGCAGAGAAATGCGATTTTTATATAATACGTGCAAGTGCAAAAAATGATTTGTAATTTAATTTGTGATTTGCCAATCACTGTTATTTTTATTTGTTAAGTATTCTACTGTTTTGATCATGTGATCAAATGAAAACAATAACAAGTTGGTATTTGGTTCAGTAAAAAGTGCAGAGAATGGGGGCCGCGGAGAAAGAATGGCAGATGGACAAGTTTGATGACGACTCTTTGAGTGAGCGAATTATACTAAGTACTGCTGACGACTGAAAATGATTCTTGTTTAGATTGGTTTCATCTTCGACTGCGAAAAGGGGCGTGGCTGTCAACTTCTGTGTAGTGTTTATGACTCCCTGAGGGTAGCACTAAAAGCACAGTAAAAGGACTAACAGTATAAAGGTACAAACAGATGATTGGAAAAGAAGGCCCACAGGCAGACGACATGAACAGTGTAAGTCAGTCTGCGCAAATAGTTAGAAAGAAAATGGAGGAAAGAACAAAAATAAAGACGATTGTGAATAAGTACGGATGAGAAGACAATCTCCGCTCCAGAGGAGTGTACGGCAACGGATCCACTTAAGTTCAAGTTGGCTGAATCGGCCTGAATCGGCGCCGATGGATGTAACTGAATATGCGATAGTTTTAAGTAATAAATCTAAAACTGAATAAGCGATAGTGTTAAATAATAAATCTAAACTTTAAACCTAAACCCGAAAACAAACCAAAACCTGAACCAGCAGTGGGCCGATTCTTGTTACTTGTTACTTGTTACTTGTTACCTGTAGGTAGGTGGGCTGGTGTAGCGTCAGCTTTTAGTGTCCACATCTTTCCAGTGATCGTCCAGCCTGTTCTTGAACATGTTGACCGAAGTCGACTCGACAATATGACCTGGCAGTTAATTCCATGTGTCGATGATTCGCTGGCTGAAGGTTGTCTGTGGCTTGTAGAGTTTCAGACTGTGGCCTCTCAGGTGTCTGGTTACTGAGCGTGTGAAAAACTGACATTCGTCTATCTTTTCTCTATCATTCATTATTTTAAACACCTCAATCAGATCACCTCGGAGCCTTCTTTGCTGGAGCGAATACAATCCGAGGGCCTTCAATCGTCCATCATAGGCCGATTCAATAATTACTATTAATCCATCGGCGTCATGAATGCATCAGTGGGCCGATTCAGGCTGAGTCAGCCAATTCAGCTGATTCAGCAATTAGTGCTACCACTCCCTGATGCATTATGGTCGTCAGTGGCTCTTGTCTCAGGCAGCTGATGACAACTTTTCTGTGGTGAAATGTTGTTTTTATTGCATGTTGACATATGCAGTAATATTTATTGTAATATTGATTGACAGATTACTGGTTCTAGTAGTAAGTAAAGTGGGAGTCAGTGACTAATAAGTGATATTATTAATGAAAGGAAAGGACTATTAAAATTGGAGCATAAAAAGTGGCAGAGCAAACAACATTACTCGCAACAGGATCTGTACAAATGTTGCTTCCCCATTAGGAGCAAAAAGGGTTAAAGTGACTGCTGCCTTCAGTCATATACATTCTTGATCAATTTGCATTTGGAATCATAGTTTTCGGTGGGCTTATATTTTAACACACATTTTAAAAAATTAACTCTGCCATGGGATCTTCAAGCTCTGACAGATAGTTGTGAAATTTTTCCACATGATTAGATGCAAGCTAAGTTTCGAAAATTGGTCCAAAAATATGGGTCTTTCCTCCAAAAATTGGCATTAAAACATGCAAAATTTGGTGCAATTTTGGACAACTGCAGACTGTGACAGCAAATATCTTTGGAAAGGATAACAATATCCAAAATTGGACAGTACTTGATCGACTGTGATTCCTCCAGCATACTTGGTCTACAAACTATGGAGATCTAAAGGGTGAATCATACCTTCATTAAAAATTATCTTCATATTTTTTTAGATTTGATTTTTTAAATCCATGTGTTGCTACAATGCAAAATAATGACTTTTTGGGAAGACCACATTTTGACCCTTAGGGGATGTTGCACCTCAAATTTTTATACACTAGAGAATGACCTAGTGTTGCTAGTGAACACCCCACTGGGGACTGGAATCCCCCTGACAACATTTTGCAAAGGGGGGTTAAGATTCAGCAAATGTATGCTTTGGGGGTAGTGGGAATAACTCTATGCAACTTTGCCGCAAGACGTGCCACTAGATAGGCATGACAATGAGGATGCAAATAGCAAGCACACCAAAAATTTGGCAGAACAAGAAACGTGCAAAATTTGGCTAGATTTTGTACAGCTTTAGACTTTGACTGCGGATATCTCTGGAATGGATTGAGATATCAAAAATCAGAATAGCAAGTGAGCAACTACAACCCTTCCTGCATTGAACCAAAAAATAGGTGAACTTTGGTCTATTAACAAAATAGTTACCAGTATAGACACACATCCAAGAATGGGCATGCTCTGCAGACTAATACAGTTGCATTTGTGTCATACATTTTTGCGAAATATTGATGACAAAATGTATTAAGCGCATTAGAGATCTTTTTGAGTATGCGCTATGTAAATTTACACTACTTACTTACTTACTTACATGACTTTGATATGAATGGAATTTTAATTCTATCATATTTTCCCAGTTTGGATGTAAGGGGCTGGGTGGACACACATTGGGATCGGCCCCAAATTTCTTGTTTTGTTTTGCAGTGCTCTGTGGTACATCTGTGACCTAGTTATTATGCAGCTGTTTTTTTTACTTACATTAGGAAATAATTTTGTCTTTTTTGAAGTTGGTCCAGCAACATATTTGGCACTCACATTTGTGTTTAACTGTTTTAAAACCAACTGTATTATCTTTCCCACTAAAGTGTACACTGATGTTTAGCAGTAAGGAACAGGCATACTCAGTACAGGTAATGCATTATGTAAGGCACAACGGAGGAGGAAAGTGGTAACATGCAAATTAACTAACAAAGTATTCACACCAGCTCTGGCTTATCCAAGGTGTTCATGATGGCAGTAGCAGCAACATCAAATTACAGTTTTAATGAGAGTTGCAGTTTACAGGGAAATGGGGAAAGTGATAGCTTAAATGCAGTGTTTGCAAATGTTCACAGCTGTTTGTTAATGTCAGCTTTGCACTGTTAGATTATTTAGGCCGACATGTCTAATGTCTGGGCTGTGTGTATGCTAAACTTTTAGAAATAGTGTCCGAAGTACAGGTAAGAAAATTTGGCAAATTTTTGGAAGAGTATGCGTCACAACTAAAAGATGTTGAAGATGCACTTGAAGAGTCTAAAGGAGATTCATGGGATCTGATGCTAGATCCTGTTGCCATCGAGGTATACAAGTAAAGCCTTGCTAACGTAAACAGGAATGCGCAACAGCAGTGCACCGTCGTACGCTAGTGATCCGTAGACTTCATTTGTAGATCTCATCCGTGTGTGGCTTTTGGCTAGTTTCACAGAAGGCCCAGTAAAACAAATTGATTCACCAGATGGCGCCAGATGGGCCTACATAATTATTTAGCCGTAGGTTGTCTGGTGCCATCTTGCGAGTGATTTTGTTTTACTGGGCCTTCTGTGAAACTGCTGCCAAAAGTCGTATGGATGAGATCTACAGGTGAAGTCTATGGATCACTAGCATACAACGGTGCACCGCTGTTGCACGTTCACTTTTGCGTTAGCAGGGCTTTTTTGTTATGACTTCTGATGTACTTAAAGCAACAAAGAATCAAAGTACTTTCAGTATTTTGAAGGGTGATGGAAATTATCTCCAATTTTGCAAATGTAAATTTCTGTGAGAAAGGTAACCCATTTTGCTTTTTTGATTACAGCCATTCAGTTATTTAACTCACTTCTTATTATCATGGTAATTTATTTTGCTTGATATACTGTATGGAACATAGAAATAGTTGCATGATAACTTTCGAAACTGTAGAGGAAAGTTGTTGCATTAAAAAATGTATATTCTGGATGATGTTTGGTTCACATTGGATTGATTTTAAAATATTTTTTCATAATTAATTTTTTTATGAAAGCTAATGATTAAATAATTATTACCTTTGATTAGAATTAACAGCATTACCATTACTTATGTTTTTTTGTTTAATAATAATTTATAAGTTAATCAGGTAGCAGCTGTCACATATGAGTAAGTGCTTCTACCCAACCTTGTAGACAGTAAAATGTTTAAAGTCTCTGATTGTTATCTTGCAAATGCTGGCCATTTTATTTAGTTTGCAGTTTTTTAGGGACAAGACTTTAATGGAAAAATTTAGCAATTAAAATTTTATTAATCACTAAACATTTTTAATGATTGATCATGTGCTGAATCGTTTTGTTAATTCCTGCATATTACTGATATGATATTGTGTTTGTTGATGAAAGTTTCGGCCATGCGAGCGGACCTCTCTGCTGCAGCTTATCAATACAGACAACAAGAATCTGAACAAGGTTCTGACTGTGCTGACAGCACTGTGCAATGAGATGGAACTTCTCTGGCATGAAGCAGAGGACAGATTCTATTTTGCACTTCTGTACTATGGCGAAGGAGGTAAAGAATCATTGTCATCAAATTTGGAAGTTTTGTGATAGTGCTTTTTTAGTATGTTTGGTACTAACGCATTTCTACATCAGAGACTATGATGAAATGTGGTTAGCTTTTTTGTTTGGCCAGTTTATTTTGACAGTTGTCTTGTACATTTAGTGTCAGCAAAATGTCACCTTTTAACTATTTGCACCATGCTCATCTATATGTACTGTCAAAAAAATAAACAGCTTGTTGTGTGAAATCTTTTTCACTTATATTGTCTAACCAATGTTACATAACTTTATGTTCATTCTTTACTTTTATCGTCACATTTTTTAGACTTGAATTTTTTAAAATCCAGCTATTAAGCGCATTAGAGATCTTTTTGAGTATGCACTATATAAATTTACACTTTACTTACTTACTTACTTTCTGTTGGTTACAATCTAAAATAAAGACATTTGATCTGCGTGCCTTCATCTTGCATACAAAACACACTGTTGTCATGCTGATTTGTTTTACAGAGTCTGTAAGTTTAACAGTTGATGAAGGCAACGCCCAGATTCAGATTGGTCGTATGATTCCTCTCCTGCAGGTTTTGTGATTTTTTCTGTTTTATTATCATTTGTTATTAATGTGAGTATATATGATTTATTGGCATTGCAGTTGATCTGTTTGGTTTTGGGCTGAGTGCAAGTGTCATTCATTAGGTTGTGTTTTTTGTTCTCAGATATGAACTGTAATAAAAAAATTATTGTGTTTGCGGTAGATATTTTCGTTTTCTTTAATATTATGTATAATTTTATTCTGTATATTGTGGTTTAGAGTACCAAGATTTCACTTCATTGGCTTCACATAGGCATTTGTTTTTTTTTGTGCTGGCCATTCAGCTAGCATTCTTTCACTTTGTTTTGTACTGATATGCTGTGATTTGTTTTACGCTGGCTGGTCGATGAATTTAATAGTTAAATAAATAAATCTTGTCCTTGTTGCTCTGCGTAGCAGATTTGTTCAATGATTTCCTGGCTGATGCAACTGAAAATTTTGAATAATTGATTGAAATTGCACATCTAGTTGAATCTTTTTGCGGAATATTCATGTTTGCAAGGAGGTCCAGAAATGTTGGTGGTTATAGATTTATTTTCAGCAAGTACTGTGTAACAGTTGGTGTGTCATATTATGGTCTCAGATATTTTGTTGAGTTGTTGTGCTGTGTGCCTATGTGACCATCGTTACTGTGACGTTGATGAGATGTTTTCTAATGAGTTGTTTGTGTTGTTTACGCAGGCGCTGAGCTCATTTGTTCAGCGTTGCTATGAAGTGATTAAACACGTTTTTCAGCAGTTATCAGCTCTCTACATATCCAGCAAGTAAGTGACCATGATCATTAAGCTGCTCGTACGTAGTAATGCGAGGCCTTATGTTTTTGCATTGTTTGTTCTTCTTTTTTCTTGTTTCATTTTTTTCTGAAACCAGACAATGGACCAAGACCAAAATTTGGGGAAGGATGACCCTTACCTGGAAGGAAGTGAGGCCAAATTTCAGTGAGATCTGTTTAGCAGTTTTGGAGGAAGGGACATTTTTCTACATTTATAATCAACGGCTTGATGAATCAGCAATCATGGACCAAGACTATCAGACTTATGGTGCCGGGCGGCATCACACTGGGTCCTGCCACAAATTTCTAGTTTTGCTTATTATTAAAGGAGATTAACGCTATATTATTTTAATGAAATTTATCATTGGTATTTATGCTGTTTGTTTCTCGTTTTTTCTAACATTGTCACCATCATCATTTTGTCTTCACAATAGTTATAACTATAGCGTGGTTATGCAATGTGTATAATTTGTATTTTTCGGCCTTTTTCTGTGACAGAAATGTGGCAAAGGTACTCAGCACAACGGACGTACATTTTCAGGCGAGTTTGCAGTCTTTCTGTTAGTTCTGTTTGTTGTCGTTTGAGTTGTCAGAAATTGAGTAAGCAAGTAAATAAGAAAGATCTTGGTTAATGGATGTTTGTCGAGATAACACTAGTGTGACAAGATCAGATCAAAATTACATTGATTAAGATAAAAATGACTAATTTTTGTCACCCTGATTTGATTTAGGTCTCCGACTTTCAGTTCGTGTATTTATGCAGCTGTGATAATAAGCTGAATTATGGATCTTTCCTATCTGTCTGCTGTTTGTCTGTTTTGACAGATACTGAAATTGTTCAGCTTTTTTTTGTTTTCAGTATACATCACTTTGCGATGGAAAACTGGAAAGCAGGATTGCACAGAAAACCAAAATTGATGCAAACATATTCAAGGACAGCAATACTGGTATAGCTGGCGGATTGCACGCTGGCTGGCTGGCTGGCTTACAGGTTCACTGCGCTTTCGGTGCACGCTGGGTGCAATGCAGTTGTTGCGTACAGTAGTCGACAGCTAGGGTCCATGCTTTTTCATGTTTTCATATACTTAACAAGTTTTGGACTAGGTCATCATATTGTTCTGGCTGTTTTGGAGTGGTAACACAGGTGAGTGATATCACACGATATTATGTGTGTTGTATGATATGGTATGATATGTTTATGACATGATATTACTATGGTATTGTAGGTGTTGTATGAATATGTGGGTCGGCTGCTGACTGTACTTATTACACTGGACAGTATTATTGAGAACCAGGCCACACTTCTTGACCACTGGACTCTCTATAAGAGGTTTGTCTTTCCTGCTGATTTGTAGTCTTATTTTTTAAATTTCAACTGTTATTAGGGTGACCTTTTGTCTAGTAATCCTGGAAACGTCTGGGGAAATAAGAAAAAAATCAGGGAGAATTGACAGGCAGTCAGGGAGTTGTTTTGAAAGAAAATTTAGTCATGGAAAATGTTTGTTGTCTGTTTCACATTTTGGACAATGCTGATGATGTTCAGTAGCAGATTAGTTTGTACTGTTTAGATTCTGCATTATTGGTGGATTTTGCTGCATTATTGCAATGTTATTTCATTCGCGTATAACTTATATGCATGGCTGAGAGTGCTGCAAAATGTTAGGATATCTTACAGTACCAGAACATGGTCACTGTGTCAAAAGAAACCAGAACATGGTCACTGTGTCAAATGGTTGTAAAAATTAAGTTTAAATATGTGTTATTCTGACTGGAGATTTGCTGTCAGCGGTCATATAGTATGAAACGCCCTACCATCTAAGCTTTGTCAGGACATCACTGTGTTCCATATGCTGCTGAAAACAGTTCCAATGACATAAATGCAGTGCATTTAATAGTCAATGCTGCGCAAAGCAAGCATCAGCACAGCATTACATTGGACCTGAACTGGTCCTCGGCATCTCTTCCACTACTGCACGCAATGCTATAAAACGGTGGACTGTCTTGGAACTGTTAACTGTGGAACTCAACACTAGGCTGTAGGCAGGCTAAATCTATGCTCAAAGGAGTTGATCTTAGTCTCTCTACATATATCTTACAATTATCTAGAAAGGGTCTTCGTATCCTTATAGGTTTATTAACAGGTCATGCAGACCTTAACCGACATTTGACTTTGATGTCAGATCGGACCCACTCTGTCCTCTCTGTCAACAGGAGGAAGAGGAGGAAGAGACAGCTTTCCATCTCCTTGCGAGATGTGACGCAATTTTACTCACTAAACTCAACCATTTAGGCCTTTACTGTATTGAGTATAATGACTTATATAACATACGTTGGTCTTTTCTCCTGAAGCTTGCTAAAGCTTCATTTAGATTTCTTTAGCCTCTGACTTTACAGGGATGCACAATGGACCCACCTGGTGGCCTGAGCGTTTTATGCTGTTTTAATGGGTGGCATCTGCCCCGAAGTTAGGATAAGGTAAGGTAAGGCTGCACATTTGTACATATGTTCAAATTCTTGTCTGATAAATGACGTTATCAATAACAATAAGAACAAGGATTAAAGTAATGTGGTAAAAGGTGGAATTGCTCAGGCAACTTCACCCAGCTAACAATGATAACTCAGCTTTTCATTTGTATTTACTTTGTGGCTGCATGATTCAGATAGACAGACAGACCTTGCTGTGAGAAATGTGTACCAATAGGTAGTATTGCTTGCACATGAAGAGCAATTTTGCCTAGTGATTTTGTGGGATACATATGAAGTATGTTTATATTGTGTGGTTATGTTTTTTTGTTTTCAGAATGTTCAAGAGCGTTCGTCATTGTCCGCAGCAGTTTGACTTGCCTGAGTCAAAGATTCGTCCATTTGAGAAGATTCTAATGAACTACGAAACTTTGCTGCTCAACGGCGTAATATTTCAGGTTATTTTTACAAAAACTTATTTTGAAAAATTGTAGTATATGTTTTATGTGCTTATGCGTAGTGATGCATACCGGTATTTATGTGGCAATTTACTTTTGACAATAAGTCTCTAACAATCGTTACCAGTTTAAACATGAAGTTTTTAGAGGAATTGTTTTTATTATATGTGCATTTTACATGGTGAATGTTTTACTAGGCAGGACTAGTTGCTAATATTCAGTTCAAAAGGTCAACAAAACTCTAGAAATGGCCACATATTTAGCATGTTAGTTTCATGTGGCAGATCAAATGCTGGTCAGCTGAGGCAGTTTAGTGCACAGCCTGCTTAGAGTACAGCTTACTTATAACAAGTAGATTCATTTGGTCAAATGTACTTTACTATTAAAATTCATCAAATACGACCAAAAATTATTATATACCTTAACGTTTCGACTGAGTTTCTTGTGGAAGTTGAAACGTCAAAGTATGTAATAATTTTGGTCGTATTTTATTAATTTTAATCTTACAGCTTATGTAGTTTACAAATGGTATACTAATTTACTGTCGATGCCTGAAACACCCAGCAACTTGTCAGATGCGGTCGTCGGTCGCATATCATGTCGGCACCAGTTCTGATGTTGATATTTAGTCTTGATTTGGCTGTTGACTGTATACGCTAACAGCATGATTTTAAGTGGTCCAATAAATATTTAAAGTTCTAAAATTGTAAACAACTTATAGATAACTTTCTCTGCTAATTCTGTCATGATGTATTTTAGCAGTGTGAAGTCTCAGAGAAATCTGCAGAAAGACTGCAATGCATTGTACACGGTGTTTCATAAAAAAGGACCCCTTTTTGGTTTTTTATAATTCACTCAAATGTTGATCAATTTGCACAAAATTTGTATAAGTTGTAGCTGAAGAAATACTAATTCAAAATATTGCAACCAAATATGGCAGTTGATTAAATATTCTTTGCCAGTCCTGACCTAATGCTGACATCATAATGTGTCACGGGTACAAACTGGATAGTCTCAACTGGTGCTGTCAGTTGCTACCCTGCTTCAATGGTGAGCTTAATCTGGTTCGCTAATGAAAAATGTTTATTGTGTCAGCACTAAGGAACATGGGGACATGAAATCATTCGTCTTGTGATCCAAAAATGCAACCATTTTGCAAGCTCGGTGTGCTAGTGCACTGTCTTGTTCGAATGCGTGAAAGTCAAACAACTATCCCTACAGACACGTAAATGCCATTGCTTTGCATGTTTTTGTAACTGTAACTGTAAAACTTCAATAATTTGTCATGAATGAACCAGATTTTTCACCACTGGAGCGGGGTAGCTACTGACAGCACCAGTTGAGACTATCCAGTTTGTACCCTTGACCGTGACACATTATGACATCAGCATTACGTCAGGACTAGCAAAGAATATTTAATTAACTGCCATATTTTGTTGCAATATTTTGAATTAGCATTTCTTCACCTACAACTAGTACAAATATTGTGTAAATTGATCATCATTTGAGTGAATTATAAAAAAAACAAAAAGGGTTCATTTTATGAAACACTGTGTATGTATTGTTTGTGTTGTTTGCTACAGAACTGTGTCGAGCAACCATTTGACAGTCCTCCGCATATATCAGTGTCCAAAAACACTGCTCTCAGTGATAATTTTGCTGCAAATATCCACAACTGTTTAGCTGGTGTTACCGCTAAGCTCGGTATGCTAATTAATTTCTACTGCTTTTGTGCTTATGTTCATTCTTTCTTTTATTGCTTGAGTACTTTCTGTCCTGCAATGTTAGTAGATTATTAAAGTCCTGAGTTGTTGTTTTGCTTCAATTGCTTTTATTGTCTTATATGCTCATATGTTTGTTTTCACATTGTTATATGCCTGATTTGCAAATAAAGATATACATTATTATTATTATTATTATTTCTTCATTCAAATGGTGTGTCTTAGTTTGGAGTGGAATAACTTGAAAATCAGACAACATAAAAAAGTGATGAAGTGTTTTGTTTGATATAGGCAAGCAACATGATACTTTATCATTGTCATTATCATTATCATCTTACAGGGGTTTGATATGGCATGAATAATGTGCATTGTACACTACATCGGTATGAATGTCAGTTAAGTAGGACCAGGTATGACTGATGGGAGAGAAAAATTGTGAGATGCTGCCTAAGACCGAGAGTGACAGTGCCGAGGTGATGTCCTGTGGAAGGTTATACCATAGGTTGGCACCATAGATCAAGAATATCCATTTACCAACTGTACTATGGCACAGGGTCGGCACTGTCAGGCGGTGATCTAGGTCTCATTTGACAGTGATACATTGAAGGCATTAGACTGACAAGTCAGTGCTGTGTCATTGTTGTCTTGCTGATGCTTGTGTCCGTCAGGTGACAGTCGACTGGAGACGGATGAGCGAGACAAGTTGGTCGGAGTGATCGGACTTCACATTCTGCACTATCATTTGTTTCACGTCGTCGACAAGAAGACGTTCAAGGTTCTCTGGGAACTCCACAAAAAGGTAATAATAATTGATTTACTTACCAGTCAGTGCAGCATTTATTTGGAGGTTTTGTGCATTGTTAAATTCTGTTCGTGTGAAACAAACTGTGAATAACTGCAAATATATGCAGATTGTAGGCTGTTGTGAAATTCAAGACTTTTCGTTTATGCTGCCAGACATTCTGTGTGATTGTCATTTTTACTTGTTAAATATTGCACTGCTATAGAATATAGTGTTCTAATATTATTTTCTAATATGTTACTTTTGCAGCTTTTTTACATTTATTGTGTTATAGTTTGATGAGGTTTGAGAGCATTATAATGGTGGGGCATCATGCGTAGTTTAGACATTTTTGTCCAGTATCTTTTCAGTTTTGGCTGCCACCTGAATTTTTGTTACTTGTGTTTTTACTAGTACATTGAGCAGACTCGTGGTTTATCGCAGTTAACAAGCTATATGAGTAACCTGCTTAAATGTTCTTGCTGTGTAAGATAGTAAGACTGATATGTGATTTAGGTGCCGTGCATTGTACTGCTGGGCAGTGTCGTGTGGTATCCAAACGAATTCCTTCACGCTAAACTTCCTCACATGGCAAGTGCGCTGGATCGCAAGGCACTGGCTAACGTTAGAGCCAACAGACTTGCTTTCTTACAACAGACCACACAGGGTCTCCTTGCGTATGTTGCTTGCTTTGATTTCATACCATGCTGCATTTAATTGTCTTAATTTGTAGTCTTTATGTGTGATATCATAAGGGGGGGCTCACTTTTTATGGACATTCAGCCAGGATGTGATGAAGTCGGTCAGTATCTTTTGAGTGCTCTGAAGGCATTTTTCTTTTGTAGACTATTTGTACAGACTTGACAATCTATTGGGTTTTTACGCATGAAAGCAGCGACTGCTTTAGCACGTCTTAGCCGTCGCAATGCTGTTCGTTCGTCTGTCTGTCTGTCTGACTATCCGTGACACGGGTGGATCAGTCAAAAATGGTGGAAGCTAGGATCACCAAATTTTCACCGTCGGCTGCCTGGAAGTCTCTAGTTTTAGGAACCGTAAAGCTTTTCCATAAATTCAAAGGGGGTCACCCTGAATGAGGGTGCTAAATAAGAGGATGGTAGGAAAAATTTGAGTTTTTAGCCAATAAGTTGCTGTATTTCAGTAATGCTGTGAGATAGGACGTAGGTTACTATTAATCACTAATAGGAAGTCATACACTGGCTCTTGATTGGCACCAAATTCAATGACCTTGGATGACCTTGAACATTAAAATAGGGGTTTTTATGGATTTTTTGGCAATTTCAGGCTGGCAGACACGTTTCAAGAGCGAATTGCACCGAAATCAATAGAGATAGACATTGACAAGCTGCATATGAAATTTTCAGCATTGAATGTAGATTTCGACGGTCCAAGTCTCGATTTTATAAGTTCCAAGAAACCTGCGCATGAGGGCATCAAAGAGTGGTACCCCTGTAAAAGTCATTATTTTAGTTTTGTTGGTTAGTCTTTTGTGAAAACAGCTGCAGACCACCGTGGGCATGCTGCCTATCATAACAAGCACTAGTGACAAGGTTTTCAGTCGTATGAACATCGATGACTTTGAAAGACCCTGAACTTCCAAAATAAGGGGTTTTGTTGATTTTTTTCCCATTTTCGGTTGCAACGCACACTCCTAGAATAAACTGTGATGAAATGGCTGGAGATAGACTGACAGTTTGCGAACAGGAACTGCTATAGGCTTTTGCGCATCTCGTGAGCATTAGCTTAAATTTACAGTTCACAGCCATAAGAGCAGTTTTTGCCTGGTTATTTCTGCCACATTACTGGTTCAGTGTACTGGTGTTTGCACACTCTCTGACGAATAAAATGATTGAATTGTTGATCTTATATCTTGCCAAGTGTGTATAATTGGTAGGAAGGAGCAGAGTATGCAGGCAGCTGTGTCTGGGTGGATGGTTCAACTTGAGACCGTCGTTCGCTACAAGGACGGACTAACTGAAGCTTTGTCTGCTAGATGTGCCTTGCTTATTCAGGTGACTATATCATTTTTATTTGGATTTATTGGTTTATTCATTATTATAAATGTCATGCTCAAGATATACGGGACATATGGTATATAATAGAAGCTCAAAGCAATGCTCAAGGTATGCAGCAGAAAAAGTATCTATAATGCATTACATTATTACTTGTTTGTTTGGATGTTAATGGTGACTGTGCTCTGAAACAAAATCTCCTTGTTGGAGGAAATAAAAGAGTACTTACAAGAGTTGAATTTTTACACATCAGACTAATAACAGTATTTTGTGTGGTTTGGAGCTTGCTTCAATCTTCTTGAGTACTAATCTATGGTTGGTTGCTGATAATTGGGACACATAAATGAGAGAGATTTGAACTTGTTTTTGAATGGTGTGGCTGCAGGGTTTGCTGTACGCATATTCAATACGTCAGCTGGTGACGACGACGATGAATCTGCATGTGTTGCTGCAGAAACCGATGACCAAGGCGTCGGTGCTGGCGATGTGTCGACTGATTGAGTTGCTCAAGGCAATTGAACACACGTTTCACCGACGCACGATGCTGCTTGCGGAGTCTCTTAATCACATTGTGCAGAACGTTGCACACAAGGTGCTTTCAACGCTCAAAACCATCAGGGTTGGTTGCTCGGTTTTTGGCTTACCATACTAACAGTTTTGCTTGTGATACGATGTGTCGTCCATCTGTCTGTCATCTGTATGTACTGTGACTAAAAGGTACATTGTAGAGGTTGGCAATGATACTGTTGGATAGAGCGTTGGTAAGTTTCCATAGGCTGTCAGTAACCATGTTGCTATCTGCAGTTGTTTGGCTGCAATTTGTAATACTTGTGTTTGACTGACATATAGTAAGTGATAAATCAGTTGTCTATGACTACGTGATGCATATCTATGATAAGGCTATAGCTTTTGTATAGTACAGTAGATGGGCTTCTCATTTGCGTAATATGATGTACGATGAAAGATTCGTGCTGAAAAACTGGCAGGGTAGGCAAGCTGACAACTGAATTCAGCGAGAAAATTATAAGAAGTGAAATCATTTTAAACTGAACTGAAATGAGAGAAGTGTAACAGATGCTGCTATGTGAAAATTATCATTATAGTCTGCCGAAGATCAAGTGCCATGGTATCATATTGTTGGTGCATGTGTATGAATGTGCAGAAGCGGTTGTCATTAGTGGAGCACAAGTTAAATGACCGCCGACAAGACTGGAAGCTGGACGTTCTCTCTGCCATTGTCCTGGCCAACTCTTGCCTCGTCGGACCCGGTATGTATTATAGCATACATGATGATGGTGATGATGATAATGATGATATATTGAACAATATTCTGTATCATAGATAAGACTGGAAACTTTTTGTCAGTCATTGTTCTTGCCATTTTTTGCCTTGTTGGATTTGCTAATATAACCATTAATTTTTACAAGTACAAATGCTTAATGCTTATATATTTTTGTGTCAGCTTTTCAGAGTACAGTGTGTAGTCAGTATTGTACTGCAAATAATATATTATGAGATAGCAGTTTTTGGCTTTGGCTGCTGTTTTGGAATTTTAGACAGTTGGCAGTGTTTTTTCATTAAGTTTATTTTGAGGTTTATGGTAAAAATATAATGCAGTTGCATTTTGCACGATTTCTTAGACAAGCAGTTTGCTTTTTTCTAGTAACTATTTTTTCTACTGTCAAATCTTGCAATGCTCTCACCACCTTAAGCGGTCCTTTGTTTATGGTTGGATTTGTTGTGCAACAGTTTGTTTGTTTTCATTAGATGCATGGAGATAATTTGTAATTTGTATGACATTGTAGCAACAAAAGAACGGCGACTTGTGTTACGTTTGGCCCTCGCCATTGCTACGCAGCAGGTATGATATCCAGTTGTTTGTTTATTTTTCAATACTTGTTATGTTTTATTTGTGTTTTTTCGGCTTTCCAGATAGGTGCAGTGATTTGTTGCGGTCTTGACCTGGACCTTTCCGGATTGACTGCAAAAAAAGAATGCCGTTGACCCAGAACAGATGTCACCACACCCACAATTCGAATTGCCTATAGTGCAAATGAAGTTCCAAACAAGTGGTTTGTGCCTTACAAATTTATTTTCTCAATAAACAAAAGAGCTGGCTAACAAGCCGATAAATGCGCACACCTGTACAATTATCTTTATGCATAGTAAAATGCGCAAAACGAAATTAATCAGTACATAACTACATGTAAGTCCCATAATCTGGCACAAAACAGACATGTAAACAATGCGTCTGATTGGCTGACATGGTGTGATGTCAATCACCTTTCCACGCTGCACTTGCTTTATGTACTTTTAACCCAGAAAGCTTTTGGACCGCCACGGGTCTTTTCAGAACGATTAAAAAACGCAAATGTTTTGTTTCTGAAACAATAGAAAAACGACTTGGAACTGTCTAAACCTGCTCAGATCTGGTCAGGCTTACAAAAAACACAACCATTTACATGCCAGTGGCTTTGATGCAATAGTGGGGCGTTATATTGATAAGAGCAACTCATCTGGGAATGCTGCAGTCTTCAAAACTTGAGCATGTGGCCTAACAGCCTGGCACTTACCAGCTGAGCACTGAACTTTGCAGGCAGCTTGCTTTTGCCATTGTACCTGAATGAATCAGTAATAACTACTAGCATTGATCAGCTGTAAAATCTTGACCCTGCAGTTGAAGTTAGTTGGCGATTCATTGCAGAAGTTAATTGGCTAATTACTTGCTAAGTTAACCGATAGATTAAGAACCAGAAACGAACCTTCGACAAGTCATTTTCTCTTTCATCGAGAGTTGGCTTTCATTTGGTGGAAATAGTCTTCGTTATTACAGTATTATTACTTGCAAGTTATTAGTTGTCATTTGTCGGTTTGTCAGCAGAGAGTGTTCAAGGATGATGAACTATCGGTGGTTAACACTTGTCTTTCACAGCTTGACTTCATGGCTGACTTCAGACACAGGTGCCTCGGATGTTTGTTCATCGTAAGACTAATGATAATTTCAGTCATCTTTGTTAGCTTATCAGTACGACATACTAATTAATAATGTTACATGTACACGAATATGTTAGGGCTGTGAGAATTAACAATTAATCGCTTAGTTAGTTGTTAAAAAATTGTAACCATTTTTTTCGTTAAATTTTTGTCGTCAAATTCACACCATGCAGAGAATAATAATTAATTAATTTAGGAAGTAATTGTTATGTAGACTGAAATTTGCATCATGTTTACAAGACCAGATAAAAAACGCTATCATTGTGTCTTGGTGCATTTTGAAGAGCTGAAGAATGCTGATGAAGTTGATAAATGAAAACGTGGATTTTCTCGGGCAACTGTTACTGTTGATTTTCAACTAGAGATGTCAAATTAACGCGTTAATTAATGCGCGTTAAAAAAATTAACGTGCATTAAAAAAATTAGTGCACATGCGTAAATTTATTTAGTTTACTAAATTTTGTGAAGCAAAAGTTCCAATATTCCTTTAAACTGCAGTTATTTGACAATCGAATGAATTCAAGTAACTAAACTGTAGTTGCTGTTCCATCACTACTATAAATAAATATTATGTAGATGACAGGCTAATAGATTTTTGTGCTAGGGATGACGTCAGTTATTGTTGAACAATGTGTTTCTATTTGCTTTCTAACTATCTATATTCCACAGGCGGGCATCCTCTAAACGTCACGGGGCCCGGGGTTACTTACCCCCCTACTCTCCCTCTGACGGGCCTGGGTGCATTAATAACGCGTTAATTAATGTGTTAAAAAAAATTAACGCAGTGCGTTAATGCATTTTAAAAAGTTAACGCTTTGGCAGCTCTATTTTCAACAGAAATGAATGATTAATTTTTATCACTAATTTTTGCGGTGATAGCTATTAAACAATTCAGACATTACTTGCTCTTTGTTTTAACAATATTAAAAATATTAGGGTTGAATTTTTTTTCATAAATGACATCATGACAGAGTATTTATGCGTGTGTACTGTAGACTGAAAGTTGCATGTGATTGTACATTTATCTACTGGCATCGAGTGATGCTGCCGATGTACCTTGCTGATATGCACGACCATTCGTCTGAAGCGTGCCGCCTGCAGGTACAACATTGCTTTTGATGTGTAGAAGTTATAACTGCCATTTTAATACTCAAATTGATTATAGTGTTTACTCAAGTACTTGCATTTATGAATTGTATTAACATTTAACTCTGAAGACGTCCTGCCTGCTAACTTTTGACTTTCTTATGTGGAACAAAACTTGTATCATGTGAATAACGACTAAACAGTCATCCGTTCTGTTAAAATTTGCCCCTTTTGGGTGAACATGAGAGTTTGAATATTTGGATCTGTGGAGTTTAGTTTTGTATCTTGCATTTGTTCAGCACACGCACTCAAGCGTTCTGCATGGAGCGCATAGTCAGTCATGGTCATCAAGTTAATATGCTTCAACGTGGTTTATTATGCCTCTAATACTGAAACTAATACTAATCATATTTATACTATTCATACTAAAGAAATTTGTACTAATCGTATAGATCGTGATGAAGCGTATACGTATTGATGTCTGTCTGTGCGCGTCTGCTCAGTACATGTGTCGTGCGTTGCAAGACTGCGTGCCTTCACTGAGCCATGTCAGTCATCTGTCAGATCAATACAGTCTTGTTCAGTCCTACCAGAATGAAGTCCTCAAACAGATTGACGAGGTACATTCAGATATTCAGATGAGTTGATTGATTGATAGATCGATTAACTGGCGCATTTTTGTAAGATTATTATAATACGATATAAACAACTTTTGTATAACATCAGTTGTGACGCTTGTGATGTAAAATACTGAAATGATGCAAACCTGGCACGAGCTGATTTGATTCAAAAGCTAACAATTTTTGTTGTTCGTTTATGGGTGTTATAGATTTTCTGTTGACTTACATTCTGCTGCTGGGATAAATAGACTGGGTTATGTAGGAAAAACCCACCCAAAAACCCTCAACATAATCCAATTTTATTTTTTTTGTTGACTAATTATAAAATACTTTGTATGGTTAAGTTTTTTTTAACTTTTAAAGCTATGAATTTGCAAATTTTTGGATACTCATTTGATATGGCATTATGGCAGTATTTAGCAGTGTTCATTCTAATAATGTGTAACCCATGAAAGCTTCAAGAACCATCTAGTTGGGCTTTTGAAACCATTTTAACCCCAAAACCTAATAAAACCCAACAGATTAGGTGTTTAATAACCTGTTTTTACTCTAAAAACCTAGCTTCTTTTTTCAGCAGAGGTAAATATTGTGCTGTGTGTCCTGTGCGCAGTGTTTGTTGAATATTGGGAGATTGAGAACTGACATAAGGTTGCTCACAACTTACACTCTTCTAAAATGATTAGCCTCGATCATTGCAGTAAAGAATGTGTCATGTTGAACACGGTGTTTAAGCTTTTAGCATGACCACCCTTCACTGCAGTGATTAAGGCCAAAATTTTCTAAAACTGTCAGTCTAAATTAAACATATGTTCCACTTTGTATTTGCCACTCTGTACATATTGTGCCATGTGTTTTATGCGCAGCATCTATTAGACACATTGTGTCGGGAGGTCGAGACCGACCTAAGACTGCACATTCACATGCATCTGCAGCTGGACAGCCGCAATCCGTTCCGTGTTGCTTCTCAGCAGCTGGCGACGTTTCTACGCATGACGCCGATACGACTGTTTGATTGTGACGTAAATGCACGCGGTAATTGCCATCGATTCAGTTATGTCCGTAACTACTGCATAACTGCACCCTCTGTGTGGTCCCTGAACTACTTGTGCCAACTACCATATGAGTTATTTTAATAATGTTTGCGTTATTATGCAATAGGGTACTTTCAAGCCTGATCAAGTTTGGTCAAAAGTCCATCATCTTTTTGTGGCATTTTTGCAGTCTGTCTGTAATTGTTACAGAAGCTGTGCCATTATTTGTTTTGTCGACTGTTAAGTATTGCATATCTTTTTCAGATATAGTTTTTCTTAGATTTTTAGTGTTTTTGTTTTGCTAAGTCGAGTGTTACGGTCAATTATGTCAGTAGTAGCTGCAGTAACTGTAAGTAGTTGTAGCAGCAATTGCAGTGGCAGTGACAGTCGTCAGCATTTTTGTTTCGTTAATCGATGGTTACTTGACAGTACATTTGACTATTCAGCTTTCTCTGTCAGCAGTTCAGTGACTTAGAACTGACTGTCATATAATCTTTGTGACCAGTCATGCAGTTGCAGTAGTTATAGACATAATTTAAAGATAGCGCTGTTCAGTAGATGCTAGCGTACTGAGCTGAACAGAGATTTACTATTGACATCTACGTAGTGACGTAGTGGTTTGGATGTATTGTGCATTACGCAGTCCACGTGGAGAGATATCTGAACAAGACGTTCTACAATCTGACCACGGTGGCTCTACATGACTGGAAGACCTACAGTGAAATGCGTGCTTTGGCCCAGCAGAAATACTCACTCACAATGGCTGAGGCTCATCTGCCCAGCCAAACCCTCGAACAGGTTAGTAACTTTGAGGCGTGTTTTAGGTTTAAATAATACCTGCTAAAAAGTTTATAGGCTCGATAAAATGGTTTAGTTTTGAGGTGACATCTGAAGAGACAGCCACATCTGTATTGTTGCGGTTTATCTGTAAAACCATCTGAATTGATTATACCAGGTGGCACCAAGAAAACGTCCCGAAATTTGCATAACTATAACGGGGCGTAAACTTTAAGGAGACAAATTTTTTTTGCACTTTAGTAAACCAATAGGTACTTTTGCTCGCTTATAAATTTCAGTCACCTCACTAATGACACCACTGAATGCTGATAAGTGATGTAAGGTGAGTTAGAAATCCAGTTGTGTAAAGACAGCGTTCCATCACATCGCATCAAAGCAACTCAAAATTTCCTTTGACACAACTTGCCAGATTTTTTAACTCACAAGGTTGGACATTGCATTCAATAGATTTGAATCTGCTACATTACTCAGTTTTGCATACCTTGCAAGAACCTGTCTATGAAGGAAGGCGTGAACCATTTAAGAACCTTAAAGGTCTTCAGAGTGTTATCACAGACAAATGGCATGATGTCGACATCAGACAGTCAGAATTAGAAAAACCATGCTGCAGTGAAAAAAGCATCTAGCAGCAATGGCAAAGGAGAATAGAGAACCTATTCAGCACAATTTCTGCTGATCATTTGACTGATGATTCGGCCTTCTGTGACGTTTTGGCATAGCCTGCATACAGGTGGCAGCGCGAATTAAGAACCGCTTGCGAAAATTGCTTCATGGCATGTGACACTATTTTGTTTGTCTCATGGCTAAAACACAAGTGTTTTAAAAGAAAATTCTTACGTATATTCGAAGATGTTTGGTTATGACATACGTATATGCTTTTGCACTGATGCTTTTGCACTGATTCATTTCGACTACTCAACTGAATGAATAATGCATGTAAATGTTCGGGATGTTTTTTGTGCCACCCAGTATTGCAATGTTTAGTTACTCGCATTAAGATATACAGGTCAGTAAGTAACGGTTTAATTTGATGAAATTTTATAGTTTATCAGGTTGGGATCTACGCTGTGTCTCAAAAAAACATCCCCGACATTTTTGACTTTAACTTGAAAACCAATAATCAGATTTTGTTAATTTTTGGTACAAATATTCCTGACACAACTTGCCATCAAATGACCATTCAGCTTTCCACCTCACCTAATGTTTGTTTCTGCACTACCTGGGGAAATCACAACCAGCGAAATATCACTTTCAAATGCGATATGATTGCTTAATTGACATAACACGTAAAAACACATTTTGTTCACATTTTTGACACTGTGGCTAACATTTCATTCAGTTGTCTATTTTTCAACTGCCTGCAATAAAATTGCTTAAAGTGTTGGCCCACTATGCGAACACAGGCAAGGAGACACTTTCTCCATTCACTTGACAGCAGTATCAATAATGTTCTGCTCCAGATCAATACAGGCTCTACCAGTCACTTCTGACTTTACAAACATTCCTAAACTTCATCTGGTAGGTACACTGCTGCAAGACAGTCAAACTTTGTAGTGGACCTGCTGTTGGGGCCCACAAATTAGGACAGATGGAATTTATTGACTTTTTTCCTTCCATTTTAACACATTATGCCTGGTCTGCTTTCCTTAGGTAGTGCAAAAGCAGACATTGTGTGAGGTGAAAACTAAAACACTTATTTAATAGCCAGTTGTGTCTGAAATATTTTTGCCAAATATTATTAAAATCTGCTAATCTTTGTTCGAGGTACGATCAATAATGTTGGGGATGTTTTTTTTAGGTTTTCTGTTTCTTTTAACACATATTTTGATGATCTGCTTTCCCTAGGTAGTGCAGAAACATACATTGGGTGAGGTGGGAAACTGAACGGTCATTTGATGGCAATTTGTGTCAGGAATATTTGTACCAAAAATTATTAAAATCTGATAGTTAATATGTAATTATGGGTCAGTAACAGTAATACATGTTATGCCGATGTCAAGCAGTTATGAACTGTTGATTTTTTTTATCAAAACTGTGCTTGATCTAGCAAAGTTTGGACCATGTTTAGTGGTTATATTTTGTAAGATCATTTTATCGTTAAATCATTTTCACTTTTTTCCTTTGTGTGCAATTTTATTTGGGATTGTATAATCATGATGCATTTATTTTCTGTTGCAGGGTCTTGATGTGTTGGAAATTATGCGAAATATTCACGTTTTTGTGTCAAAATATCTCTACAATCTCAACAACCAGGTACATAATGTAATTTTTACAATAATAGATGAGTACATAGTTTTGCATTCTACATATTTATTTTGAAGTGTAATGTATCACTTATTTTATGTTTGTATATTGTTACATATTTTTATATGTTTGCTTGGAGACACGCTTCTGCCATATACGTTTGTCAAGAATTCCAACTATAACTACTCAAAAAGACTGATTATTCTGATACAGCATGAGTTATTGATTCAGTATGAGGCAGTGATGTAGCAGTTATGTAGGCAGATCTCTGTGGACCATTTGAGCAATAAAGCCCAAATTCCATTACATTGACTTTTACCAAAACTTTCCCGCATGGAAAGTCGCGGACTCAAACGGTGACAAGTCATGAAATCGTGAAGTTTCAGTGAAAGTTGCTGACACAAACCATCTCGACGTGTCAAGATGTTTGTCACAAAGTCTGCGACAAGTCTGTGACAAACCCGTTTGTGTCATTCTAGTGGAATTTAGTCCATTACAATACATGGGGAAAGTCGGCAACAAAGTCCGCGGACACAAATCATGAAAGTCCGTGACACAAATCATGGAAGTTGGCGACATGATTTGTGTCCGCAACTTTCCCGCGGGGAAGTTTCGGTGAAAGTCGCAAAGTGGCGTAATGGAATTTGGGCTCAACAAGCCATTAGAAAACAATCAACGTTTGTGCAAATACATGTCTGTGTGGTGTGCTTGTCTCTCTGACTGTCTCTCTCTGTCTGTCTGTCTGCATGTCTTGTGACTGTAACATTGCAGATCTTTGTGGAGCGTTCAAGCAACAATAAACATCTCAATACAATCAACATTCGTCACGTTGCCAATTCAATCCGAACACATGGCACTGGCATCATGAACACGACTGTCAACTTCACCTATCAGTTCCTCTCAAAGAAGTTCTATGTCTTTTCACAGTTCATGTTTGATGAACACATCAAGTCCAAACTCATCAAGGTTCATAAGTTAACTCGATTTAATTCGATTTCGGTTCAAGTTTAGCATTTCCGACAGCTCTGACATCACAATCGTCATTCCTTATACCGAAGGAGAAGAAAACCTGGTTGTAGGAATAGACTTAAACACAAAACATTTGTGGGAGTAAATGGGTGGAAATCAAAACTATGTTGACTGTATTTTTCATCCCATCTGAGACATGATTGACTTGCCAGTTATACGTTTAGCTCTAAATGCATAGTGTACCATATAGCTTGGTGTTCTTGTTGGTTTGAAATGTTTTACACGTTTCTGTCATCGATAATTTTTATATTTGCATCAAATTTACTCACAACATGTAATGTTGCATTCACTGTATACACATGTATGCTTAATTGATTGCTTATTTGACTGATTAATCAATTGTTTTATTGATTGATATCCAGGACTGGCGTTACTTTCGTGAGGTGCACCAGCAGACAGATCAGAAAGCAAGTATTTTGTTTATCTTTCATTTTGAATGTCGGGTTTTTAGATAATTTTTTTTACCTTTAAGGATTTTGCAAATTCCTAGCTTAGTTTACAGCAGCTGTTTGTGTATGCTTTGCAGTTTGATTGCAAAAAGTTGCAGGCGTGGTTTTCACGGTGTTCGACTTTTTATTGTTTTGTTGTGTTGGGTCAGAAATTGCACAATGAGATATTTTGTTGTTTGCTGATTTGCTGTTGTTTTATCGCGATCAGTATCCATTTGAGAGAGCAGAGAAGTTCAATCGAGGGATTCGGAAGCTTGGATTAACTCCGGATGGACTGAGCTATCTGGATCAGTTTCGTAATCTCATCAGCCAGATTGGTATCTACATGTAGATTGTGTTTTTATTAGTTTTTGCTTTGGTGATTTTTTGCTTGTTTTTCTTTATGTTGTCATTAATGTCCCAACTTTGTCTATCTTACAAGTTGCACGGAGAGTGCAAGATATGCATGGATTTTGTTAATTTTTCTATAAAACCCAATTTTTTTAGCTTTCAGACACCTGTGAAATACGCACTCAGCTGTGATGCATTGGTCATTAATATCATGCTTGTTGTGATTAAGTTGTGAATTTCTTCCTGACACATTGATTTTTTTGTCATATTTTTTGTTTGTTTCCTAACTGATACTTTTCATTGTGCAGAGGAAATATTAAACTGCTGAAGTTCTTTTAGTTTGTTTAGAGACACATGTACACTGATTAATAGAAATAATGTGAAAAGTAAAGGAAAATATCTTTATGTCACTATCTTTCATATTCGTGCATCTTCTTTGCTTTGACCAAACTCTGTGAATGAGAATTTTGCAAGTTACTGTCGCAATATTGATGCTGCGTATTCCTATAAACTATACGAGTTTGTCAAAGTACAAGCCGCTGATTTGTCGATGTTTTGACAAATGCCATTTCCTTCCTTTGAACAATTTGTGATTACCACTAGATGTCGCTGCTAGTGTTGCTAAATGTTCAGGCAATGCGATGGGTTATGTGCGAATGATTCGCTCCGGTGGACTTCACTGCTGTAGTAACGCCATCCAGTTCATTCCAGACCTCGAGGACATCGACAAGTTTGAAGAGATGGTCGCCGAGGAACAACTTTCTGCTGAATGCCAGAGAGCCGCAAGGTAGATGATACGCTTCATGCTAGAGAAGTAAGTAAGAAATGTTGAAAGTGCAAATTTTACAGTCGGCCACAGTGTGTCGTGATCTCAATACCCGAAAAGGAATGTGTTTAGCAGCCACTTAAACGATTTACACCATACATTTCTTTATTGCACTGTCTCTGGATATTTCATAGCTTCTGTATACTTATACATATTCATGTGATGTGTTTCGTGGTGCAGGCAGCTGGATGACGTCATCAGTAACTTGTGTAAGAACTTTGCCGAAGGCACTGAATACTTCAAGGTAAATGTTGTGCATTTTGTGCTTATCGATTTTTTATCGCAGTCATGTTATGTACATCGTGGGTCAGATTGCCATTACCGGTCTTTTTAATGTTATGCATCACACAGTTGTAGAAACAGTGGATCATTCATGGTTTTATGAGATTATAGAATTGAGAGCCTTTCTCAATGTCTAGGAAACACCTTCCCCACACTTACCCATACTATACCCTATTTTTAACCCTCACTACTTTGTTGTTGGTCATAGTCTTTGAACCTATTTGCATCCTGATTGCCTGCTTGTCAGTTAGTAAGTAAGAAGAAAGTAAGTTAGTTGATTAGTTATTTTGTTATACTTCATTTTTTTTTACTTACACCATTTGGTAGGTTTTTTAGCTGCATCATCGTCATCATCGACAACCGTGGGCTCAATGCCCGTTGGTGTCTGACGCCATTGTTACTATCGCTGCCCACCGCTGCATGGCTTAACTTCTGCAGGGTTGCCCCACACCACTGCTGAATGT
>Ga0209367_1001805_pt1 | contig 27233 bp, 18 predicted proteins | sample WorMetLIZISLAND2_FD_187412 | JGI IMG/M metagenome (GOLD analysis project Ga0209367, IMG submission 187412) | Marine gutless worms symbiont microbial communities from Max Planck institute for Marine Microbiology, Germany - Olavius geniculatus... ...
GCCATAGCCTATAGACGCCATGAATTAATATTCATGACGTCTATAGGCTATGGCCTAGCCTAGAATGATGACGTCGTCGGCTAGCCATTAATATTCATGATCTATATGGGCTAGGGTCACGACGTCACTACGGGCACTGATAGATTAGAATATTTCGCATAACGTAACATAATGCCGCATTTCGTTTGAATTCACGCATTAATTTCATATATTTATGAAGCTCAAATCGACATATTATATATGCGAGGTTAAATGTCTAATTTAAATCTACAGAAATTGCGCGAGTGAGTTTGACCGTGGCCATGGACCTTTAAAGACCTATATTCCGACCTTTACTTTTTACCTTTTGTAGAGCTGGGTTATTTTACACCTACAGATGACTGTAAGTACTAGGTATACCATCAAGGGATTTATCCATGGGTAGATGTAGTGAGTGCTGGGGATGTTTGCAGCCACCACTAGAAAAGAAACAGCTTGAGTTATCCATAACAGTAGATTCTGCTCTGTTATCAGGAATGCTGATATACCGACCCAGCTGCCTGTTAATGGAGCCAGCCATCAGGCAACTTGGGTTGTATGCTAGCTTAATCGGGTTTAACCCATGATGGTTTTAAGTGCCTCAAAGAGAATGAGAGGATATCAGCAACAGATCTCTATCCATGCAGAAATTTTTCGGTTTTTTATTGGCACCTGTGCACATGGCTGTGCGTGTAGCAAGTGAAAGTGTCGAGTCCTGATTATGTGAGTACCAATGAAGTTGCCGCCATCAAAGACTTCTACCGACGTATGCGCCATTACGAGGCTCAGAATGAAAGTCTCGATGACACGTACGACAAGGATCTCTCGTTCATCAAGATCTTCAATCAGGGAGAAAAATACGTCATCAATAATGTACAAGGTCAGTTGCTTGTGTGTGTTAAGAGTGTATTGTATCATTGAAATTGCCTCAACAGAACTGAAAGAATTTGGTTCTATTGCACTGAGAGGTAAGGAAAATGAAATCGGTTTTTTTAACTATGCTAATTTGTAATTTGACTTCTGTGATGTGATTGTCATGTAATGTAATGTTGCCTTGCCATCGTCGACGATGTTGGCAACCATGTGCTGCCAGAGCAGTCTGTCTTCTGAAGCCCTGAATGGGCTATCTTGGGCGCACGTTGTCCTTACATGAATTGCACAAGCTGTCTAGATACTTTAGTCTGATGTAACTGCTGATCATAATGTGGCACTGTATAAACTAGCGGGTAGGATAAAAGATGGAGAAAAGTTGCATTTTAGACAGGACTGGTAGACAGCCACTGAAGGTACACAGGTGATACAGAATATGAGTAGCAGATTGTCTAAACACTTGTTTCTCATTTTACTAGCATACTGACTACATTTGAGATTATTTATGATTAAAACGCTATATTATTTACTAGAGCTGTCGGAGCATTAATATCTTAATGTGTTAATGCATTAATAATGCATATTAATACATAACCTGCTAAACAGCACAGTTCTAATATTCTCGGCAGCGTATCGACACCCGGTAGCGATTGTAGGTGAAACTCACTCAGCTGGCACAGTCTGCACCTCTCAGCTGAATTATTTCAATATAGCAAAAAAGAAACATGCCAGCACATTGTGCCATGTACGGATGCACGAACAGATATATACCTGGGTTTTCTGTGAAGTTTTTGTTGTCAGAAAATTTAACTTTTTATAAGTACGGATCGTTTGTTCACACATATACAGTTTTCACCTGCTGATGCATCTTACCTACAACGTGGCGTTTTTCGGCACTGTGCTATTTGCATCGATTGTGCACTAGCATATGCAGGTTATGTATATTGCTGATATTGCAGATGGACTACATCGAAAGAGTGACACGAATGAGGCACGTGAAGTCATGCGTGTGTTGCAGGACCATGGCAGTAGTGAGGGAATGGCAACAAAACAATTTCTAATTATTTGTATATTATCTGATCGTCAAATAACCGCGGTTCAATGGAACATTGGAACTCCTGTTTGACAGAATTTAGTAAATTTACATATGTGCGTTAATTTTTTAACGCACATTAATTTATTAACACGTTTATTTAACATCTCTATTATTTGCTTGTTTTTTTTATAGCGGGATCTGGTAAAGCTTGATTGCTGGCAATAGACATTTGAGTGTGATGGATAATCATTGACGAAGATATGCTGGAACGTAGTTGCTGATGAATCTTCACTTCACTTGACAAAATAATTTGCTATAAAGTTTTTAGGAAGCTAAAACAACGATGATGATGTGTGATGTTTAGGGCACATTCAGAGCCGTGTTGTTTACTATCTGATGAACATACGTGTACTGCCAAGGACTATCTATATAACACGGGTCAGTGATGCTGCCGAGTTACAGTCTAACTGATGTTAGTTTCTAGGCATAAAATGTAGGTCTGGTGAGCATAACTTTTTTTGTCCAGTAGCTCAATGCGGTTGCTATGTGTGTTAACACTAGTGATGACTCGATATATCGAAAATATCGATATTGTTTGTGATCTAAGTGTATTGTATTGTCGGGAAAATTATCAACTTCTGTGATATATCACGATATTAAAAATATTGCAATAAGTTGCAATATTTTTAATAGTTCACAATTTTGCTACAGATTCGTCACTACACTGCATGAAAAGAAAGATGGCAAATGCAGCAAGTTAATAGTGTTGTAATTCAATTATTATAAGCTCACTCAGAGACACATTTTCGTTATCTAAATAAAGCATACTGCCTTGCTAAATGTGCACATCTTTTTCCTGTGCTTGTATAAGCTTTACATACTTATTATTCAAAAGATATTGATATTGTATTGAAATTGAAATCCTGATATTGATTCATCACTAAACACCTAACATTCCTCTGACTTTTTCTGGTTCATTTTTTGTAGTTACTGTTTGATGATTGCACTGTTGTGTTTTGTCTTGTTTCTGGGCTAGTTACATTTTCTGTGTTAGATTATTCGAAGGTGGAATCACATCTTAACAATGCAATCCCGCCTATTACTGTATGCATTTCTCTGTAGCATGGTCTGTCCGTCTGTCTGTGTGTCGTCTGTCATCTGTTTATCATGTTTATGATTTTTGCTTTAACTGTGTAATAGATTTATACGCCATTGACAGGTGCACTTCGGAGGTTTAGTGACATATTGTGTTAGATCGAGTACCTGACCCCATGTAGAAGGAGAGATTTATGGTGTTGAATTGCCAACCATCGGTCCTATGCTGCTGCCGGGCAAATAGAAACGAGGAATTACTTGGAATTGCAACAGCGATTGCACCTTTTTACCAAATTACTTTGGCTTTTTTATCTGTTGGTGTGTGGATGTGCTAGCATGGTGAGACAAACATGAATGTTGCCGGTATAATTGGAGTTGATCACGGCTTATCAGAACGAGGCCAGCAGGTGTGTTGAAATTTTTTCCATAATCATTGTTACTATTAACAGCTGGTGATGTGTAGCATGTATGCAACACTGGTTAATTAGACTCAGTGTTTGGTCTTGTGTCTGTTGATCGTGATTTTTAGCCGACTGTCTTAAGTAATGGTTGAGCTATTGGCATGGTTGTCATCATCTGTCTGTCCGTCTGTCTTGGTTGACTGGAATATGTATATTTTATATTTTATTACTGTTATCTATATTCATTGTGATGGAGTATTGCAGCTCGCTGTTACATTTTGCGGTCAGTAATTTGTGAATTATGTACATCTGGTCATTTGAACTTAGTGCATTTAGTGGAGATAAGTTTTACCAAGAATATTCTCATCTTTCAAGAAACATTGTGAAACATTTTTGTTTTATGTGACACATGGATGTGAGAATGTGCATTTTATACCATTCATATTTACGATTTTTTGTAGGCCTGTTCTTGTGTTGTTTGGGCATAGTTTGTTATTTAATAAGTTATACAAACTCATCAAAATACAACTTTTTATTTTGACATGGATTGTTGATGTTTTGGCAACCGCTGCTGCCTTCATCAGAATGGCTGTCCACCAGGTGTCGCTAGTTTGTTATTGTTCAGCACTGCTGTCTGATACTGTAGAATGTGCTATTCAGGGTGAGCCAAAATAGTATTTAGTACAAAAATATTTGCACACTTTTGAGATATCATGATTTCCGTGTTAAGGTATTTTATTTTGGCCCACCCTGTAGCTAGAAGACATTGTTGTGATTGCAACACAGTTTGCAAGAGCTCTGCCGCAGTTTGTGAGTGGCCAGCGAGTGACCAATCTCCGCATCTGGACAAGTCATCTCAAAAGCACAATTCAAACTGCTGCAGATCTTGATGTACCCAAAGAGCACTGGAGAGCACTGAATGAAATCGATGCTGTGCGTATGCATCTGTCTGCATTTCTTAAGCATTGTGGAATTTTACTCCCATACTTTTAGGTGCAGTATCGTCAACACTGCTACGCATATATTATCTATCTCAAGTTTATGGACTTTGTTCCCATGTTCGAAAATCTTCTTATGAAATGACAAATTTTAGCACCAAGAGTCCAAGACATTACCAGTAATACAGAATAAAATGCACCCATCAGCTTAAAATTAACAGACTCAAAGCCACAACTTTGTTCACAACTTTTACGCATGACCTAGGATTAAAAACCTGCTTCTTGTATAGGATCAATCTAGTGTGTTTTGGTTTTTTTGGTTAATAATAATAATAATAATAATCTGACTTGTAAAGCGCCAGTATGTGCTAAAAGAAAGACTTCAGTGACTGGGTATATACTGTATAATTTTGCATCAGAGTTAGTAGAAATATGAGCTGACTGGGAATACAGTGTTATATCGTTACTGACTGCATTAGTTGGCACATGGTGTGCGTGATGGATTGACATAGTGCATGTACTACAATGTGTGTGGCAGGGAATCTGTGAGGGCATGACATATAATGAGATTCAGCAGATGTATCCTGAAGAGTTTGCTATGAGAGATGATGACAAGTATTACTACCGCTATCCTGGGGGAGAGGTCAGAGTTTGTGACTGATTATTAGTTTGTTATGCTTTTTATGTGCAACGTGCTGTGTGCTAGCATGTATTACCTATTGTAATTCTGTCTGTTTATTTGTATGTCTGTCCGTCTGTCACAACTCGGTACCAATTCAAGCCCTGGTTAGGGAGAGACTTTTTGTTTTCACTATATGATAGCGTACTGTCTTTAGTTACTTGAGAAAATTTCATGACACTGGGTGAGGGCAAACATCAATGTACCCTCTATAAAATCACTGCTAACTCTTCTAGCATGCGAACAGTTGCAAATAGACACAGACTTGCTGCTTACCATAACAGGCACTGCTAACAACCTTTGTGGTATTACCAACATCAATGACCTTGAATGACTTTGAAATCCAAAGATGGAAGTTTTAGTTTTATGGCAACTTTATGCTGTGACATACATTTATTTAGTGAATTTTGGTCAAAATTAATGGAGATAGTCCGGGACCACCTGCGTTGCATATCTCATAAACATATGCTCAAATTTTTGGTTATGCCACGTGTCTAATAGCCATTACAGTGGTGGCTTGGCCTTGTGATAACAAAATCTGTCTATAGTGAGGCACATTATGGCTGAGATGGCTTAAATACATAGATGGGCCAGCCTGTGTATAGTCTCTGATCTCAGTACTCATCCAATCCAGTTTGACATAGAATAACTTTGACTGCGGGTGAATGTTGCTGGTTCCACTGGTTACTGTGATTAACATCTTGTGATGCTTTGTTGCTGGACTGTTGGCTGTAGTCCTATCAAGACCTCGTGGCACGTCTTGAGCCAGTCATTATGGAGTTGGAGAGACAGGAAAATGTGCTCGTCATATGTCACCAGGCTGTGGCTCGCTGCCTGCTCGCTTACTTCATGGATAAAACCAGAGGTCTTTAGTTACTTATTCAGTTTTTACGTGCGAAAGCAGCTACTGCTTTCAGCGCATCTTAGCCATCGCAATTTTGTCCGTCCTTCCGTCTGTCACACGAGTGGATCAGTCAAAAACAGTGCAAGATAGGTTGACCAAATCTTCACCGTCGGCTGCATGGAAGACTCTAGTTTCAGGAACCGTAAAGCTTTTCCATAAATTCGAAGTGGGTCACCGCGAACGAGGGCGCTAAATGAGAGGGGGTGGGCAAAATTTGCAATTTTTGGCCAATAAGTCACTGCATCTCAATAATGGTGCGAGATAGGGCCTAGGTTACTATTAATCACTAATAGGAAGTCGTACACTGGCTCTCGATTGGCGCCGAATTCAATGACCTTGAATGACTTTGAATGCTAAAATAGGGGGTTTTATGGATTTTTTGGCGATTTCGGGTTGCGACAAAAGTCTATATCATTCGCAAGGTGGGGCCATGGAACTATCATTATGCGATCCAGAGAATTTGGTATTTGTATATTAACTTAGCGTGTACACCCCAATTTTCAGCTAAACTGCTGAACCGGAACTGCTATAGGCTTTCCCGTGTCTCGTGAGCATTAGCTCAAATTTCTTGTTTTGTATGGGATTGACGACCAGTGATTTTACTTGGCCCAAGTTCATTGTACCAGGAACTTGATTTTTCTGTCGTCAGCTTTGGTTTTGACCGCATTGTGTTTGTCTATGTGTGTGTATCAGATGAGCTGCCATACATTCAGTTGCCACTGCACACGGTTGTCAAGCTATCGCCGGTGGCATACGGCTGCATCGCTGATTTCATCTCTCTCGACATTCCTGCTGTTGACACCTACCGACCTATACCACCGGTACGACTGATTGCTAGTAGATATACGCTGATTATTATGCAGTTAACAACCGCTTTTGTTACAAGACGTATGTTTACTAGCAGAGTAGTGATGCATTTTTTTTTGATTGTGGACTTTTGCTGCATTACATTGCATGATTATACTGGTATATTACTATGTTGTATTTCTAATGTTATTTTGTATGATGTAGTTAACTGCACATGGGGCACAGTGCCATGAAGTGTCGGAAATCATTGAGCAAGTTCACTGTGCTATAGAGTGCCGAACTTGGTTATGAGTTTAATGTGTTTCTCGTATTGTCAGCACTACAACTGTTGCTAGTGTGGCTTGGTAGTCTGATGGTAGCATGTCAGACTGGTGATTATGAGGTCACTGGTTTGACTCTTGGCCATTACACTCCCAGGGAACAACCCGGGGCATGTTGTTCACAAACATATGCCTTTGTTCAACAAGCAGTATAATTTGGTACCGGCTGAAGGATGGTGAGCTCTGCAGCCGGGAAGATAACCATAGGTTGAGCATCACACTGACTAATGGCCGTGCTTCACGGATTCAGTGGTCTGTTCATTTACGGGCTCAGTGGCAAACGTTTGGGAGATGAGCACTTTGCTTCAACCCCTCTGGGTACAGCTCCTTTGTGTATCTTTACCAACGGTTGCTGCTGATTGTTTGTTTTTCCTCAGACCTCTCCGTCAATGACGGAACTGCCGAGACAGAGGTCACGAAGTAGCAGCTCTCGACAGCAGTGCAATTAGCTCAACGACAAACCAACTAAGTGATAGTGGCTCGCGCTGGCCAGCCGTATGTCTTTGGTTTACGGTAATGTGATAAACATTACTCTCGATTTGTTCATGGACGTTTTGAAACTCGCTTCAAACGTTGTTGTTGATTTTATGTTGACCAGTTAATTGCTTCACAGTGTGTGTGATTTTTTCATGTGTGTGAGTGTACTACATATAGTTAACGTTGTCTAGGTAAGGTTGGCCTCTAGGTAATTGAACTTGAAGTGTTTGTTGTAAAGTTGAGCATAAGTGCTTACATTATTGTTTCTGTGTGTGATTGGATTGAGAAAGTACATTTTATGCTACTGTTTTTCTTACGTATTGTCAGTAGATCTGCTTTAACAATTACATCTGCAAACTATTAAGATTGTGATGCTAGTTGTTCTGTAATTCGATCATGTTGCGTGCATATTTCAGTGTTTGTCGTCGTCTTGTGCATACTCTTTCCTCGTTTATAAACGAACTACTCACTTAGCTTTAGATGTTCAGATGGATTTTATAACTTACTAACACAGATTCTCATCTGAAGAAATATATCTTGAACATTAGTGATCTTCAGGCCACAGATACAGCCACATTCCAAATCTTAGTAGGGTCTGGGGCAAAGTTCCAGCTGTGTTTGTGCACTCCAAGCTTGAAAGTTGCATCTGATGGTCAGTTTTTTGGTAATGTTTATTAGAGCTGTTGAATTAACACTTTGAAGAATTAAAGCATGTTAAAAAATTAACACACATGCGTAAATTTACTAGGTTTTGTGAAGCAGAAGTTCTACTATTTCATTAAACTGCAACTATTTGACAATCTAACAATATTTAAGTAATTAAAAATAGTTTTTTGCCATTCCATCACTACTGTCATGGTCCTGCGAAACAGCCGTGAGTTCATCGGTCATCATTTCAGTCACCTTCTTGATGTAATTCACTTACAACTTCAGCAATATAATGATGTGTTAATTAACACATGCGTTAAAAAATTAATGCTTTGACAGCACAAATTTTTATGCAAAGTTTTCTGCTTCTGGCTGATAAGGTTTCTGTCGAATCCATGGAACCCCATGTCTATGAGTTCACACATTGTGCTTGTCAATAAAGTTACTTTACGTGGAGCCAATTTAAGTGATTGTTAGTGGTTATACTGTATGTATTTAACCAAGCCACCCAGTTCAACTCAGTCTGGCCATCCCTCCATAAGTAACTTAGTGAGCACTTGCAGTGGTTTATGACAATGCCGGGAAAGATGAACAACGAGATATTTGTAGTAGACTGTGTTATGTGGTCTAGTCTAGTCAGTTAAAGCCACTGATTGTTAACAGAGCCAGTCCTGCAGCTTTCCTAGGTCCTATTGCTAGAGTAATACACTTTGATCTTCACCTGCTTAAAAGTGTTGCCTTGCTCTCGCAATACAGGCCATGGTTGGTATGGAATCTTTTTCTTGTGTTGGACTTGCTATTTCTGCTTTCCAAAATTGCTGATCTTCTCATGAAGTTTCACAGCAGTTGGCTCTAACCCTTTGCTAACTTCAGGGCAATCACTTTAACCTGCATCGTTCAGGGAAATTGCCAGGAATTCATATATGCTCAGGGTAATTGTCAGGAGAACGTCGTCAGAACTTCACATTCAAGACAAAGCACCATTGTTAGTTACATATTAATAGTGTAGTATACTGATTTTGATGATGTATTTGTTACGTGTTGATTGACGCTATGATTATGTCACTAATTCTATGTTTCTTTGTTCTGATGTGTGAGGTGTAATGCACCGTAACGTGCAGAGAGTGCTGTAAAGAATGTAAAAATCGAAGCACTGGACAGTTATCATTCTGTAACAGTTTTACCAGCTGACGTTTTTTTTCATTTTTAGTGTGTTAGCTTTTATTTTGATGTTTAAGTGCTTCTGTCAGTACTATATCGTATTGTACATATACAATGTGTATCTGTGGCTGCAAATGAATGCATTTAAACACAATACATCTGGTACTTGCATGCTGCAGGTTTTTTTTCTGAGAACCAAGATGCTTTTGATCCTTATTAGAAATGTGACAGTTATGTATTCTGAAAGTTGTTGTATCTGTTGGTCTTGATACTCTGATAACAATATGATACATGATAACATTATGACTCGAGAACTATTCGAATTTGGTGAACTTTAGGTTCGAACTGCATGTATGAGTGGAATATTTATTTTAATCTTTTAAGACGTCACTGGTTTAGTTACGTACTGACTTTTGGCAGTTAACTCTTTCAGTTGTCATTTGCTGTTAACTGTTTACTGGTAGGCCTATACAGTAATGTGGGATTATGTGTGAACTGAACCGTGAACAAGTTTGTATCTGTCTGTATTTGTAACATGTATGCTCTTTTGTTTGTGTTAAAATTACGTTTGGTTATGTCAACCTCAAATGGCTGAAAGTAAGCACAGGCATTAATGAATGTCTAAGCTTACTGCGAATGTCAAAATTGCTGACATGGACTGAGGTTTACACTATATACAGTTTAGTAGTTAGCACATTAATCTTTTACTAGGAACTGTCGATCCTCGCTACGAAAGTGATGTATACAGGACAAGTCGTTGACTAGTCTTGAGATCAAAGAAGCAAACAGCTCGATTGATGACAAAGAGCAGTGGAGATGGATAGGCCTAGGTGTGCTGGTCATGTTATTGACCCTTCAGATAACGTCATCTGACCTCCCCTGACCAATCGATCAGCTGTTGTGACAGAATGTAATCCAGTCTCAGAGTGGAAGGCATAATATTTAGTAGCATGGGTGGCGCTAGGAATCTGAAGCTGAGGGGAGCAACGGGGAGAGAGCAAGGACCAGGGGACAGGGGGAGTGGGGCAATAACTTTTTTTGTGTGGGCCAAATGTTGACCTTTATTCAGTTAATGGGTGCATCGAAAAGATGTAGCAGGGTCCAGGGCAGAGCCTCGGGTCGGAAGGGGGATCTAGAGGGGGATCATGGGGATGAAGCCCCCTAAAACTGAAGCCTTAAGACGCGCAATGGAAGCCGCAGATTTGACCGCTTTTTAATATTTGGAAATGCAAAAAGTCAGTTATCTGTGTTGTTTTGCAAAAATGGCGTTTAAGAAGTCACACCTGGGCATGAGTATGTACCAGAGGGTACTTTATCACTATCAAAATTTTTCTTGGTAGGGGCAGCTGGGTGGCAAGGGCACGGGAGGCAGCTTCCCTCCCTGCCCCCACTTTGGCGCCGCCCGTGTTAGTAGCCATGTAGCCAACACAGCAACAAGTCGAAAGTAAGCGTTTTGCCATGGCGACATGCACCAATTTTCCCGTTCGAGGTGTTGTCCGAGTTTCTCGGACGAGGAAATCAGACATGGACGACGCGTCCGATTTCTTGGTCCGAGGTTCTAGTGGGCGTCTTTTGTTAGGCAAAAAACCTCGTCCGGGAAAATCGGAAAGAATGGGCATGCGCATTTCATCCGATTTTTTTCGGACGAGCTCTTCAAACCTCGGAAGGCCCGGCGACGTCGGACAACACCCGCGGAGCAGGAAATCGGTACGTGTAGACGTGCTTAGTGCTAACCAGGCACTGTCAAACCTTCTTGCCTGTAATCGACATTGTTTTCAAATTAATTACATATATTCACCGCAGTCTACTGAAATTAAATGTTTACCCGGCGAATAGGCGCTTGAATTTTTGAAACTTCGGCAGACAAACTAACGGCCCGCTGACGTCTTTCAAGAAACGGTGCCGTACATCAAGTGCATGATTCGTTAAGCCAAAATGTCCCGCAAGCGACGTTCTGTGATTCCGTCACTCACAGTCACAGGACTAAAAACTTCCGTTCCGTAACAATCCGAAGTCGTTTGCTTACTTACGAAGTTACGAACATTTTCGTAGAATATTTAATTTTAAATCATGTTGACGATGATTACGATTATAAAACATGATTTAATTCGTTATTGCGTTTTTTGAGAGCTCTCATGGCCAACGTACCTTCTGTGGTGCCGAAGCGTGTTTCGCTGAATAACTTGCAGGAGTTTGTAGAATCGTTCTGCAAAGCGGAAGCGTGCCGGGAAGTTGATCTGAGGGAGCTCGCCTGTGAGGCCCGGTTACAGGGAACGTGTTTGAGTGTCGTGTTGGATGTCGCCAGTTGCTTGAGCCGTCTGTACAGTGGCTTTTTCGCTGACTGGATTGGCGGAGGGCAGTGGACTAATGTTATAGAGTACTTAACCCGAATGGTACAGAGCTGCCGTGAGTGTGGATTGACTGTTGTAGCGTTCTTCGACGGTGCCGTGAATGGCAGTCGTTTTTCGGAGTGGTGTGAAAAGCGTGCTGAGGAGTGCTCAAATGTCAGGAATATTACGCACCATATAATAAACAAAGCTACACCTCCACCAAAATTGTGGTGGATTCCACCTCAGTTCTTAACCACGTCCATTCGACTAGCTTTCATAAGTATGGGAGTTCCAGTGGTGACTTCCGTTGCTGACCATCGATTCGAGCTGGTGACTTATTGTCGGAAACATGCTGTCACTGGCATCGTTGGCAACAGTGCAGAATATCTCATTTTTGGAAGTGTTCGATACTTTTCTGGAGACAAATTTAGATTAAAATATTCTGGTGACATGAATACTGAAGAGTACATTGTAGAAGGATTGGCAATGAAACTTAATTGCAACCCACAACGTTTTTGTATTCTAGCTGCTTTGCTTGGTTCGTACTTGTTTATGCATTGCTTTATAATGCAAATATATAAATTGTAGTGCTTATGTCCGGAAGATTGTGTAACCAGTTTACCACTGTCAGACACTCTCTAAACCACACACCATCTTTATCTGAAATTTAATGATTGCTGCTGATATTGCACTGGCCATGGTATTCAAGATGACACCACAACCAACTGCACTATAGGATCCCGATCCTATCCTTAACCCTAAACCTTACTTAAACCTAAAACTGCCAACAATTTTCACTGTATTCTAATAAGTGTAAATGGCATTGACACTGCAAAAGCGGCCACCTTTCAAGCATAGATAACCCAAAATTATCGATGGTACTGTGGTACTGTCAGCTGTGGTGCCATTTTGAGCAGGGGCATCTATCCCCCCTTGGGTGCACTGCACAAGTTCCCCAAGTCCCCTTTCAGTGTTTGACCCTCCCCCCTCAACGTTGGCTCGTATCCCTGCTACATCAAGCTTAGTCAAGTGCTGCATTAAAAGCCCCTAATGATTAGGCCGACAGTTTTCCTCGGAAAATTTTGCTAAATTCCGCAGGCCAGTTTGCAAAATTCCACGGCTTACTGCAGCAAAATCATCCAAATTCCGTGGCTCTCTGCGGCCTTCCATTTGCAAGTAAACTGAGCCATATTCTGTTCAAAAACTTTTGTTTCTGACAGGCTGGCTGGCATAGTGACATTGTGCTGAGTTATGCTAGCAACGGACAGAGAAAATTGCCTATCTTTTTTTGCTTTAAAAGTGTAATTTGTCAAGTTGCGTTGTGTTTATTGTGCCATATTGCGATAGCTATTAGTAGTGCTCACAGCTTTGGCAGTTTAGCTTGATTTTTTCGTGATAAAAATATGTCAACAAGTCAAAAATCATAATAATCGCCGGTGAATTTTCAACTTCTGCAAAATTTTGCGGAAATGTCAAAATTCCACAGCAAAGGGAAAATTCCGTGGATTGGCTCAAAATTTCGCAGCCCGTGGAAAACTGTGGGCCCTACTAATGACAGATAGGTGCTTGAAAAATTATCTAAGGAGAAAGAGATTGAGGCATCAAATGGTGCGAGGAATTGGAAGAGGCATTTTTTTCCCTGGCTTATGGAGGACTTAGGGAGCATCATAAATTATCCTAATGAGGGACAGGAAAAGAAATGACATTCGTCGCATCCTTGGAGTAGCGTGTATCGCGGACAAGGTTTGGGAGTCCAGGCCGAGATGGTTTGGGCGTGTACGTCGGCGAGAAGAAGATGATTGTGTCAAGCAAATCCTGGAGGCAAATGGTCATGGACAACAAAGTGGGGAAAGAGTCCGAAAGACAGTGAAAGAGATTGATTGACATTGTCAAGTACAACATAAAGCGCTTGTGGCTCAACTTGGAGGACACAGAGAATCATGTTGAATGCAGAAAGAGAACTCATGTGGCTAGTCACCTGAGAGATCCACAGCCTGGAGGAGAAAGAGAGAGAGAGAACCGTGTAATTAGGATCTTCCAGTGGGGTCCGGGGTGGAGCCTCGACCAAAAATAAATTCCATGCACTGCATTTTTAACCTCACAAAACACTTCTGAATCAAGTTCTGGTGAAATTATTGCTGCCGCCTAAGTCCTGAAAGTTGCTTCCCTTGAGAAAAGTAATACGCTTTAAGCGTAGCCCTCAATGGACGTAAATGCCCCTGACTTTGAGTCTTGATTTTCTTCTAACCATGGTATTGGTGGTACTGTAGCCCATGTTTACTGATATTATTGTTTGCAACCTTTAAGTTTTCATTCATGCACTTACGATTTATGCACATCTGTATTTTTTGTGGTGGCAACTGTTTTACTAGCTACTATTTCTGAACATTTTCTGTTTTAGTGGTGTATTAGTTGCAAGCCAAAGATTTGGCTTACATGGAATACCCCGTCAACTTGCATCGCATTTGACATACTTCTTGATTTTTTACTTTGGTTGTCTGAGCTATTGTTACTTATTTGTGGTTATAGACCAATAGGTACTTGTACTATACAGGCATAGTAGTTTCAGTCATATAGCCTATGTAGAAATATTTTTTTTAATTTCCAAAAACTTAACAATGTTGCCCCAGTCTGGGGCAACATTGTTTACTCATTACAAGTGCTGACTGAGCAAAGTTACATGCCCCCTAGGGCAACATTGTTCAATTTTTAGGAGTTTAAAAAAACTAGCATTGTACAATGGCAATAGGTATCTTAAAGACTTAAGACAAAACAAAAACAACAGTATTTTGGTAGTCTCCATGTGTCTTGCCATAAGACTAGAAGGCACTGTGATTTCAGCAAACTCGAACATTTCACACAGGCACTAAAAAGTACACAGTCTGTAGCATAAAAGACAGTTAATACTGCACCTAAGCAGAGACTAAATGAAAAACATTCTGCAGCACCAGAAGGTCAGACATTTGCAACAAAAAATAGTGCAAAATATAGTGTCGCTACTGTGCGAACTGTACGACGACTGGAACACACTGTCTTTTCAGCAAACTTTAAACGCTAGTACTGAAATGCACACAGTCTTTACCAATATAAACACAGATAATACTGCATCTAAGCAGACTAAAGTAAACGCATTGATTGGCACCAATTATGCAAGAATAAGTGACATACACAGTGTAAATTGCTGTGCCGGTATCGGTACTGTAAGAAAGTTGTTAGATATTTAGTGAACAACACTGTGTTTAAAATCTCAGAAGACCAGATGATGACGAGAGTTCTTTGCAGGTTTAGCCAGCATCTCAAGTACGTACATCTCTGGCATACTGTTTTTTTCATCTTGGTCTGGATATTTGAAGATCATTTCACTGCGTCCAGTCAGTTTCTTTGAGAACTGAATACCGGTATCGAGTGTCTTGGTGGAAACATTTATTGACTGAACCTGACCAATATAGTTCAGTGTTGTGTTTTTCCTTTTTCCTGGGTATTCGATCACAACCCAGGTGCCATTTGCAATGCACTCCCCAGTATCAGCACTGGCACCAGTATCTATATTGGAAGGTACCGGTATATCTGATTCCATCTCACTGCCGGTATTGATACTGATACTCTTACATACCCACACCTGTGATGGTATTTAGTTCATTTACACCTGCACAGCATGTCCATAGTCCAAAATCACACATTTCACACATACCCATTATATAGGTGCATTTTTCTGCAATGTTGGAAAAACTGAACAATGTTGCCTCCGTGAACAAAGTAACCTTGGTTGCAGTTCGATTCCTGTTGTCAGTTACTGAATTGCTGTTACTTACTGCATATTTTCTGTGGCGTGCTTTTGTACTGGTCAGTTTTTGGAACATTTTGTAGGCTGTCACTTGTTACCTGTTGATGACCTCATAGAGTTCTATTGTCGAGTATGTTCACTCATTCAGCCATTTCAGCTGTTTCAGGTATGTGTCTTGCTTTGTTCGCAGAAGACTAGATTTACAGTCTGTACACATGTTTCTGTTAACAGTGAAAACATTAATGCAGAAGCAGTAACTAGTGTGGTGGCCTGTTATTTCCAGACTCCAGAATATTTGTGCCAAAAATTATCAAAGTTTGATAATCTTTCTTCAAAGTTGCTATCCATTATACAACAGATCTTTTGTTAGTTATAACATTGTGGCTGCAATATTATTTAACACGGTGATTTATTTTGGTGTTCATTTGTCTCAATGTCATTTTTGTGAGCTTCAGAATGGCATTAGTGATATACTGCAACACTTAACAATATGTAGATTGTACCAGTATTGGTAGTACTTGTGGTCGTTGAATGGCTGTCGATATTATGATCGTGTCTTTGGTGCAGTTTGTTCATTATTGTGTGCTGGTGTACTCATTAAGCTGCCAATGGAAGCACGAATTCTTGCTGTGTCTCGATATGTACGAAGTCTTCGCTCTGTTGCCGACTTGGATGCCATTGCTAATGACATCTTCAGGTAAGTTTTTATGTGTCATAATTCCGGCATTTATACCTTTCAGTTTGTTGTATTACAGTTGGTGCAAGCCGTGACTGTAATGCACTCGATAATATGTTCTTGGAGATGTTTTGTTGCGTAGCATTCTCAGCTTGTTCATCTATTTGGTTGAGTTGTGTATTTTACTAGTTTTCGTTTGCATTACTTTTTTATTTTGTTTTATACTTTTTCTGTTATTGACTGTGATGTTAGCTTTGGATGCATTTTTTCAATCTTTTTATTAAAATTGATGCTGTACCAGTAGTGTATATCTTTGTATTTGAACATTCTGTATTTGATTTTTTTTTGTATTTAACAGTGTTGGAGCTATTGTATAAATGTCTGTATAAATTTACTTTATTATATACTGTGGCATGTGATTTGTACAGACAGAGATCGGGACCAGACGATCGAGCTGACAGATTCAAGCAGGCTGTCAGGTATTATTACAGTGGCACACTGAGAGGCTTCATTGAAGAGCAGCCATGTAAGTAACTGGATTACTGCTCTCCGTTCTTCAGTCTACCACTATTGTTTGTTGGTACCATGCTTTTACTATAGTAAAAGATTAATGCCATCCTTTGCTGACTTCATTTTTTACATTGACAATTTCTGTTGTCTGTAGTTTTGATTTTTCTCTGTGGTTTGGTTACTGTTAACATGTTGCGACAGGAAACAGCTTCTTAGAAAAGGTGATGTGCCGTTAGGAACAAGCTACTTGCTCCGTAACTGAACATTGTGTTTTTGTGTGTGCGTGAAACTGGTAAATCACTTATTTACCGTACAAGATTTACTAGACCTGTGAGAGACCTTCCTTGCCTGTGCTGACTGTTGTGTAATGTATTACTGTATGACTCTGTGTGTTTGGCTGATGATTGTGTGATACTACACCATGTCTGGAAAAAAGCATCCCAGACGTTTTCAATTGTAACTTGAAGAGGAATTATCAGTTTTTAATAATTTTTGATACAAATATTTCTGACACAACTGGCCATCAAATGACTGTTAATTTTTTGCCGCACCCAATGTCTGCTTCTGCACTAGTACAGGGCAAAGCAAAACCAATGAAATGTTGCATTTTTATCTAAGAGATCATTATTACTTTATTAGGCTGAGACATAAAAACACATTTTGTCCACATTTCTGTCACTTTGACTGACAGTTTATCCAATTGTTAGTTTTTAACTGCATACTGTACGTAGATATTCACAGTGTCAGCCCATTATGTGACCACAGGCATAGAGATGCTTTTCCTTTTAATGATAGCAGTGTCAATAATGTTTTGCTTTAGACCAGTCCAGACTCCACCAGTTGCTTTTTGAATTTATTAACCTTCCTAAACATCATTTGGTGGACACGCTGCAGCTGCATGATAGTCAAACCATGTAATTGACTGGCTGCTGGGGGCCACAGATCCGAAGAAATGAAATTTATTGAAGTTTTTTTGTTCATTTCAATGATTATTTCACCTGATCTGTTTTTCCCAGGTAGTGCAGAAGCAGACATTGGGTGGGGTGTGAAATTAACCCGTTATTCGATGGCCAGTTGTACTGGAAATATTCATACTAAAAATTTTTAAAATTGGATAATCCTTATTTAAGTGACAATCGATGATACCTGGGATGTTTTTTCCAGACACTGTGTACATGCCACTGTGACTGCAGCATCTCTGAGGTCAGAGGCCTCATAATTTGCCAACAATAATAATTTTTTTCCGTACGAAATATACTGTTAATGAAACAGTTGATACAGATAAGAGTTTTTTTTATTAAAATTAATATTATACATTATCCTACTTCTTTGACAATCTCTGTAATTTAGTGCCTCTCATCATATTATTATAGATTTTAAAGGTGAAAATCATTTTTTTTTAATTTAAAAATTTTTTAGGTGCATCATTTTTTCTCAACATAATCATTATCGTTTAATTCATTCATAGACAAATTTTCAAGGTTGCAAGTAACAAACAGGAACGACTATGTGGAAACAACACAACCGCTTGTAAGAAAATAAGAACATAAGCAAAAATAAGCAAAGAATCAACAACACTTGTGCGCTAGGAGGTTTTCATATTTTAATACGGCACTGATCCCAGATCACTGTTGGTTGACCGTGATGGTTGGTGACTGTGGTGTTTGGTTGCAGCAGCTGATGTGGAGGCACAGCATTCAGTAAGCTCTGGCAAAGATGCAGACACCGCTCAGTCTCAGCCTCAGCAGCCGGTTAGTTGCTCTGGCTGCTGTTCACTTTCATTAGTATCATACGTGTGTGTTCTGTTGCTTTTTGTGGGAAACCCATTCGAGATGAGCGTGTCTCACCTTAACCCTAGCCAAGTAGGCTGATACTCGATTTACCTACCCCTGAGGGATGGAAGGCTGAGTTGACCTGGGTTGTTGTTTATATACTGAAATGGTATGCCATCTGCAGAAAGTCATCCATCCATGTAATAACAGGGCTTGTCAATAAAGTATTTAAGGAAGTAAATTTGTATTATGCACAATGTTAATGCTGAAACCAGTTTAATCTGAGGCACAACTGTGTTGATTAGACTAACATGTCAACTGCTGCACTTAACCATCACCAATGTCAATTATGAAATATCATTGTGCAGCTTATGTGTTATCCACCTTTCTTCAGGCTTCAAGGTTGTTATATGGCTAGGTCAACTCTGTGGGTGGCTACTGAACCATAAGCAGCTGTGGATTAAGTTCTGGTGCCGAGCTTCTGCTGAATTACTTTGATCTGTCAAATGCCAAAAGTAGATTTATATACATAGCACATTCTCATAAAGAAAACCTCTAATGCACTAGACTCACTAGTACTGGGAAAACAGGAACATCTTCGGTAAAAGTGTCCACTGTACATTCCAGATCTCGAAGGCCATTGGGCAGTGAATTCCACACAGTCGAGCTGGCAACGGAAAATGTCTGTGCTATTATCACAGTGCAGTGACACTGTTGTAAGGGCTGTTTTCGAGTTTTGACTCAAATCACCCTTACATAACTTTGTAAACTGTTGAAGTTTTTTGCTCTGATCATTATTATGGTTGTGTGTCGGTGTGTGAGCAGGGCGCCATAGTGGGCGGAGTGTACACACGTGATGCAGATGCCCGGTCTTCTGGACTAGCTGTATGTCAGTATATATCATTTGAACATACACCGGCCATCGTGACCTCACCACCAGCAGCAGCTGTATCACTGAGCACACAGAATGTCACAGAGACGTCTGCTGCTGTACCTACCAGTCTCCCATCGGCCTCCCAAGTGCCCACATCCAATGGTCTGAGTTCACCGACCCTCGTGGTGAAGCCTCTTAGCCCACCACCTGCAAAGCCGCTTAGCCCGGCACCTATGAAGAGTCCATCTTCAGTGCCCCGTGTGAAGACTGGTATCATGCCACCCACTAATGTCAGTGCAGTGTCATTGTCAGTTCCTGCTAGCAGTAAGCAGGCCGCTTCTCAGTCGTTGTCTGATAGGGGTTGGAAGGAATTTGAAGAAGCATTGTCTGAGGAGTTTGATTCAGAAGACGGCAGTTCACGATCGACCAAAGATGTCATGTTGTCATCTTCTGTGCTGCTGCCAAAGACTGCAAGAGATCCCGAGAGCGACACAGTGCTAAGTACTGCAGCTTTTTGTGCTTTTTGTCCAATTGTTCCTTCAATGTCTTCGTAGTTTACACATCTGTCGACTAGCAGTTTAATTACTCGGCAGACCCTTATACTTGTGAATCATGCAGTTTTATATATAAGATCAGATGTGAAGCTGTTGTAATTTTTGACGTCATAGAGCATCAAATAGAAACAGTTTGCAGCATTATCAAAAAAGGACAGAATTATTTTTACACAGAATTTGCATTACTGTTCTGCAGACTAGAGTCGAATTAGCGAATATGGGGCCCCAGGTATTTGATTTTTTTGGAGGGGAGGCCCGGGGGGTGGCTCTGCCTTACTTGTAGTTTTGTCAGCTGTTGTTCATTGGAATATTTTCGCTATAAAATTGCAGACTTAAATTACTTAGATATGGACCATCCATGATCAGTGTAAACCACTGTAAACACAGAACCACAGTTTTCAGTTGTACAGCTGATACGCATATAAACACTTGCAATTGTTTAGAAGTCTTTTTTTCATTAAGTCTTTTAATTTTAGTTTATCTTTGGTGTTAGGATTTGATATTTAATGTTTAATCAGCAGAGTGAAAAAGACGTGCCAATAGCCATATATGATTCACTGATCTCTGTGTAAATTTTTTGACATAAATTTCTGACCTTATATTACATCTGTTATTTCACAGCAGCATATACTTACTATGCAGTTGTTTTGGTAGGCTGTATTACAGGTCTTTCTTCTTTTTCCATCTGTGTTGCACAGGCTCTAACTTGCAAACAAAAAGACGTAGAAAAGTCAAAATTAGTGTGAATGACTGAATGTTCACTAGGAAACTGAGGCCAGTAGTATCCAGTGCTAATTTTCAGCTCACAAGGTGAAAGACAAAGGTCACTGGACGTCGATAACCTCCCGGAAATGATACATATCCAATGTTAAACCTATAATGTCAACACGGCTTGACCTAGTTACCGTGAACGTTATTTGTTTCCCGTATTTTGGGTCACGTCGCTTGATATCGGGCATGAAATCAAGTAAGTGAATCCGAATTTCTGCACGGATGGCTGTGTCTTATGTGCTGTGCACTGACAAGGTTTTCTGGTTGCATTGGTGCTGTTGGTTGATGTGGTTCAGGATTTGGTTCAGCAAAGACGTCAGTGTTAGGCAGCAATGATTATGCCTCACTGACGAGTGGCTATTCAGTGAATGCATCACAGTCTCAGGCTTGGTCTGGTAGCTTCATGCAGGCGTCTTATCAGCTATTTTATAGGCATCAGGCAAGTTTCATCAAGTTCTGTTAATGAAACGTCCGCTGTGCTCTGTAACTTATCTAGATTCTAGATAGCTGTTTAATTTACTATAATTGCGCAATTAATTATTATGTTTGCACATTGATTCCAGTTTCAACATGTGGGTCTTTGTTTAGCAAATAGAAATCATTATACAACAGATGGCTGTTTGCACCTACATGGTGCACTTTCTGCAGGTGTTGCTATTGCTATAGCTCTCAGTTAGGGTTAGAACAATATTGGTATTGCCTGTGACGTCACCAGCTGCAATGCTGGCAGCGTGCCAGTAACAGAAAATTATAGCTATACAATATATAGGCCATTACTGTTAAGAAAGAAAAAATTGAATTATTATTATCTTAACTTTAAAATTCAGTGTGCGTTAAATTACATTGAGTAAAAAAACTTACATAATGGACATAGGCCTATGCATTCTCACAAGCGGCTTTCACAGTATACAATGCTATGTAAGGGCGATATGAGTCAACACTCGAAAACGGCTTTCACTTAGCTTAGCTTGGCACCTAGTAAAAGTATCTACAACAAAATTTTGTTTAGGATATAAGCCTACAGTATTATTTTTCAAGTATTTAGAATGGCTAGTCTTGTAAGGGCCAGTCTGGAATTCAACATGCAATAATATCGTCTTAAAACCATTTTTGCTGTTTTCGAGTTATGATTCATATCGCTCTTACATAGCTTTGTAAACTGTTGAAGTTTTTTGCTCTGATATTAGGTATTGGTATTGGCAGAACCCAGTAAGTAATATCAAGCTGTTGGGCACTTTGTAGATTTATTGGTATCATTCTAACCCTGCTGGCAGAGTGTGCTAGTTAAATTGAGTTTCACTCTTACCATCTCAAAGCACCATCCCACACAACAGACATCTTTGTCTGTAAGTAAGTAAGTAAAATGTGAATTTATGTAGCACTTATCATTAAATTAATCTTTAGTCTGCTATAGTGTGGAGATGTTGTTTTTCATAACAGCTGATTGTATGTCTTTTGTGCATAGTTTAACGTGTGCCCTGGGAACGTAGAGAAATGGTGGAACGTTGCACCGGAGCTGATGAAAGTTGCCCATAGTCGTCACCTGGCAGCGCTCATGTCTCCCTGGGTTTATCAACTGCTCTCACAGGTCTCTCTCTCTTTTTTTTGAGTGTCTTTCTGTTTGTCTGTCCATCTGTATTTGTGTGTCTCTGGGTTTATCAACTAGTCTCGCAATTTTAATAGGGGTACACCCGATCCAGAATGTTGGAATCCGGCCAGATCCAGACTGGATGGGCCAGATTCTGAAATGCAACTGGATCTGGATTGGAATCGGGATCTGGTACACCCCTAAAGTCTACTGCTTGGGTTTGTCAATTCTCTGATGTATTACTAGCGAAGAATTCTATTTAATTGTGTTATATACACTGTGTTCAGAAAAAAACACCCACTCATGTTTTCTGTTATATCTCTGGAAAAATGCTTAGATTTGCACAAAATTTTCAGGAAATGTTTACTAAGAAACAAGTATTTCGAAAAAGGAAAAGTTTGTTACCGTTAACATCATGCTGACGTCATATGTTCATGTTTATAAATTATGGGTTTTACCGCTGAAGACAGACATTTGATGAAATGTTAAAACACATCAATTGGTCATTGTGTTAACTGGCCCCAAAAATGTCTTAATTTGTCATACAATTTTTCATTATGAACCATTTCCATGGTTTATCTTCTTGGCTGAGTGCGAGATCCTCAACTTCGTTGATGCTGGCAGGCATACGCACACTGCGTCATTGCGTGGATGACAACTTGCCCGCTATCAGTTAAACGGCTTGTAACTGCCAGTCATGTCAATTATTTTTATTTAAAAGTTTCATTCCATCACTATTCTATTGTCCATTGTAAAGAAACATGTAGCACAAACTTGCGGCTACATAACCCTTGCTGAATCGCAAGCATTGTATCATATGTCTGTCTTCAATAGTAAAATTCCTAATTTACAAATGTGGAAATATGACATCAACATGACGTCACCAGTATCAAAGAATATTCAACTTTTCCACGGGTGGAATACTAGTTTCCTCCTAGATATTTGCCGAAAATTTTTATGGAAATGTAAACATTTTCCATGGCGATATAAAAGGAAACGTAAGTGGGTGTTTTTTTCTGAACACGGTGTAGTACATTATCTTACTGATGTTGATACCGGCAAGCTGTTAAGCAATGCTGTGAGTGCATTCGAATATTTGAAATGTTATAATTGACTGCTGATGGACAGACCGTGCTGATTGCTGAAATAATGTAGCAGTAAATTGTGAGTGACCAAAAATGATCGACCAAGTCACTGGACTAGAAAGGAGTTTCACATGTCTGGCATTTTTTAGTTGTGCGATTTGGTTCATCATTTTCCACGTTGTGCATTTTCTGTTTATGCTTGCTGTAGGGTGAGATCATGCTGCCAGTTGTGTTTGAGAATACAGTGGATCCCGATCTACCAAGCTGCGTAGATATCTACCGACAAGTTCGACAAAGTGCTTATGCTGTTCTCTATGGTGTTGTTGGCGGTGGTGAGAAAACTCTACACTGGTTATTCTGTTTGCTTGGTTCTCAGATGGGTTATATTTTGATGAAACTTTGCGAAGGGGCTGGTCATCACTCTGAAAGGAACTGCTTGCTTTTGTTGACAATCCGGAGACTTATGGATTTTGGTTTATCGGCTGTTTTACCACAGGGCATAAACTGACACTTTGCTGCACATTTCAGCAAGTTATAAGCAGATTCTGATCAAATTTTATGGAAAGGTGGGGACACTGGAGAGTGTCCCAAGGAATGATTGTTAGGCTTTTGATGTTGATTCAGTATGGGCTGCAGATCCAGGGTTCCTGAATCCAGACACAGGTAAAGGTAAAAAGGTAAAGATCGTCAATTTATGTAGTGCGTCGTCGCGTATACACGCCTCTAATGTGCTTTCGTCACTGACCAGAGCTGCCGGTTGCCCAACCACTGCGTGCAGCCTGCAGACACAGGCTAGTGCAGCAGCCAGGCTAGGCAGCCCCAGTCAGCTGCACCAAGGTCGCCACCTTCCGTAACCCGTGTAATGGGTTGCTACTCATTTAACCGACCCCGGAGGGATAGCAGGCTGAGTTGGCCTTGTTGGTTGACTGATAGCTGACGCTTTACCCACAAAGTGTTCGCACAGCCATCCATCAGTCTTGCGCAGGATAGGGAAAGTTCGCCGGCCAGGACCGACATTTTAACCACTATGCTACACCACCAATGCCAGGAATTTTAACATAATCATTTGTACTGGTATTTTTGTCGTCGATGAAATTTTTGTATAGTTTGGGCAGTAGCAAAGAACAATTACGATTACTAGATTCGTTGTATTGGCCAGTATTATTCTTAGCAGGGATTTCAGATTTAGTTTATTGTTGCTTTTATTGCTTTCCAGTGCTGCCACTGATGATAATAAAGCTAATGTATCTGTCTGTATTTAGAAATTTTGTAAAGAGTTGATGATTTTGTGTGCCATTGCATGAAGGAATGGTTGATGCAGATGTTATTGTTATTATTATTTTTAATTCTGCTTTGAACCCTTGGGCTTTTTGCTTGCAGTAGTAAAAAGCCTGAGGGTTCAAAGCAGAAATTAGAATAAAACCATCTCTCATGTCACTAGAGGTCTGGTAAATTATCTGGTGAATTCACAATTAATTAATTGTGTCTCCATGTGCTGCGTGTAAAGATGTGAAGAGTCGAGGAAGCCAGTGCGTGAAGGAGTGGCTGATGCCATTGTCATCAGGCAAGCTGAACATAGCTCGCTATGACAGCGTGCTAGTGCAGCCATTGCCCTGGGAGGTGCCAAGCCTGCATCAGCTGTGGCTCGGTGAATCCAGCGACGACAAACATGTTCGTATGATGGTGCTGTTACGCTGCTTCGATTGCTACGACAATGGAGACAGCCTGCTGCTTAATCAAACTTACGTTCAGCCACGTTTCTTGATTCTCTGCTTGGTCCTCAGGTGATTTTCTGTCTAATGCTTCTGATATCAGTTCCGTTGTTTGATACCAGTCCAAAACATTTGCGGAAAACTAAAATGTGTTGGTTTATTCGTGGTAAAATGAGTTGTTTATAATTATTTGAGCACTTGTGTCAAATGCTGAATTGTGTGCATTTTCTACTGCACATGTAGGTCTAAGTTTTTTGAATTAAGCTTCATTTTTGAATACGTCATTACTTGTTAAATATACAGGCAACTTTTTGTTGTACCTTTCTTGAGTATTGAATTGATGGATTTTTGAAACTTTTCACTGACACACTGGCTATAAAATTTCAATAATATAACCATATGTGGCAAAGATGAGCGGCTTACTTGACATAACCAGAACCCTCGGTGTGTCAATTCTTGGGCTGCCCAAGGACTGGAGGTGCCACCCTGATGTCCATGTCATATCTGGCTATGCACCCTAAATCCGATCTCCAGCCGCTCAGCCATGGACTGAACTCCGAGTTGAAACATTCAGGTTCCAGCCTGGAGCATGCCGTCAGTGATGACAATGCATGTGGCTTGGCGTAGCAGTAACACATCGTGTTCAATCGGTGAAGTTGCTTTACACTCAGCCGGGTTAGTACTTGGATGGGTAACTGCCTGCAGGTAGGTTAACCATCTCGGTATGTAACCAGCCGCCCTGATCAACTCAGACTTCCATCCATCTGGGGTAGGTAAATCGAGTAGCAGTCCATTTGGCTGGGGTTAAGGCGGGGCGTGTCCACCTGGGTTGGGTCGCAGGTAATAGTTAACATGGTGTGATCCCATCCATAGCTCTGAGGTGAGTTTTTTATAAAGAGCTGTAACACCACCTTTGTGTTTGTAGGCTTCTGTTGCGCAGCAGAAGCCAGGCTGTATTACACCCGAATGAGGTGGATGCTTTTCTAGCAACAGCCGTTGAAGTACAGAATCACAGCAGCAATAACCTGCAGAGCCTAGAGGTTAATATACCACCAGTTCATGGGTTCCCAAAACTAGCCCACTACACGAACCTTAACCCTATGTCTATCCCTTTCACTAATCCCTAACCCTAACCCTATACCAATCCTTAGCTCTATCCCAAACTTTAATCCCTTACCTTATCCCTAAACCTAATTTCTAACCCTTATTTCTAACCCTATCCTAAAGCTTATTTCCTAAACCTAAGCCTACATCACTGTTTCCAGGTTTTGTCGGTCCAGATTTTGTTGCTCCCAGTTTATTTTCTCTAATGCCTTCACTTGCTCTTGACTGCTGTAATGTCTATACCATGTCTTACAACTTTGTACAAGCTTAGCAGAAAACAGCTGTTGATCAGTTAGCATCCATATTGTATAGGACTGTTGAATTGATGCATTAACATCATTAAGAAAAGAATTTTGAGCTTAAAATGTTATCATAATAAACAAATTTTGCTCTGTATGACAAAGTTTTAAAAAACTACAAGGTCACCTCACAGTTTGATATAGAGACATCAGTCACACAGAGTGTCTACTATCTAGGGCTGAGCAAGCCCTGCATAGCTCCATTGTTATTGTTAGCAACAGAAACAATATATGCCATTGCTTTCACATTCGCGAATGATGAAAGCAGTCATGTAGTAAAGAATGGGCCATAAAAATCGTCCCCTATATTATTCTGCTTAAGATGCTACTGCATTTGTTTATATGGACAAAATGACACACCATATAAATTGCTCGTTTGTTTTGCACATATTGATATCAAAACCTAATGAATATGTCAAAACGTTATTAAAAATAATAGGATAGAATCAAAGCACTCCAACTGTATTATATCACAATGGTGAAACATAAAGGGAAATACGTGCTTGCATATATGTCTGAGTAAAACAGCGAAAACTTCATACAGCAACAAAAGAGTCAAGTAAACAACTGTTCAGTGTGCCCTTCTGAATCTTTCTCGTAATTTCGCTGGACCCAAGGTTGCCTTCCTGGCTGCATATCAGCTCCGCTACACACTCAATATTCTGTGTTGTTCGTACAGTCCGCTTCCATCCACTGCCGACCTTTCAATAAATCGAATTCGTCTTGTCAATTTTGCGCAGAAGATCTTTAACAGAACTGACCGCCCAATTCTTGTTAGGAAACTCTTTACAAATGCGTTTAGCGCCCCATCCCTTTTGTG